>Ga0233439_10001277_pt1 | contig 32738 bp, 29 predicted proteins | sample SI_123_September_6_FD_182713 | JGI IMG/M metagenome (GOLD analysis project Ga0233439, IMG submission 182713) | Seawater microbial communities from Saanich Inlet, British Columbia, Canada - SI_123_September2016_100_MG | ecosystem: Environmental > Aquatic > Marine > Inlet | place: Canada: British... | reverse complement strand
GGATGAATTTTACGTCAATCCGACAGGGCGTTTCGTCATCGGCGGTCCCGATGGTGATGCCGGCCTGACCGGCCGCAAGATCATCGTTGATACCTATGGTGGTGCCGCACCCCACGGTGGCGGCGCGTTTTCCGGCAAGGATCCAACGAAAGTTGACCGCTCTGCCGCTTATGCCGCCCGCTATCTGGCGAAAAATATCGTCGGTGCCGACTTGGCGGACCGCTGCTGCATTCAATTGGCCTATGCCATTGGCGTGGCCAAGCCGTTGTCCATTTACGTTGATACCTATGGCACGGGCCGTTGTGATGAGGACCGTCTGGTCAGCTTCCTGTCGGAAAATGTGGATTTAAGCCCCCGGGGTATCCACAACATGCTGTCTCTGAACCGGCCCATATATGCCAAGACAGCGGCCTATGGGCATTTCGGTCCGGAGCCGACGGATGAAGGTCATTTCAGTTGGGAACGGCTTAATCTGGTCAAGGAATTGAAGCCTCTTCTTGGCTAACTCTCCACTACGCACCTTATATGGCCGGCGTCGGGGGAAACCCCTTCGCCTAGGCCGGCGCGATGTTCTCGAACGTCTGTTGCCCGCGCTACGCCTTGATCCAGGCGCGTATGCCAATGGCAACCTGGATCCCCGGAGCTTGTTTCCAGCACCCGTTCGCGCGGTCTGGCTGGAGGTGGGCTTTGGCGCGGGGGAGCATCTGGCGGCCCAGGCCCGGGCCAATCCGGACGTCGGCATCATCGGTTGCGAGCCATTTATCAATGGTGTCGCCCGACTGCTGACAGAGGTTGATGCCCACGGCCTGGATAACGTCCGCATTGTTATGGATGATGCGGGCCTTTTATTGGATGCCCTTGCGCCGGGCAGTATTGAACGGGGCTTTTTACTGTTTCCAGATCCCTGGCCCAAACGCCGCCATAACAAACGTCGTTTTGTCAGCCCGGAAAATATTGATGCCATGGCCCGGTGTCTGGCACCTGGGTCCTTATGGCGGATCGCCACGGACCATGTGGATTATTGCCGCTGGATCCTGGCCCATATGGCCGCGTCCGAGCATTTCCAGTGGCTGGCCCGGCGTCCCGGTGATTGGCGTCATCGCCCTGATGATTGGCCGCCAACCCGTTACGAAGAAAAAGGCATCGCCGCCGGACGCCCGCCAGCATTTTTGAGTTTTCAGCGCGCGGAATAATGGCCAGGCCAATCATGCGGTTAATGCTTGCTTTGCGCCGTCTGGGGTCATATATAGGCAGCTAATAAATAGCCTGGCGACCAGCGGGGCGGTAACAAAGGTGGGCCAGCGGCCCGCCTTTTGCGTTTTTTGGGCAGTTTTCTAGTATTTTTGTGCGGTAAATTTGGCAACTCGGGGCAATTGCGTACAGTGACGGAAGCAAACCATCAATTAGGTGAAGTGGAACGCTTGATCGCACCGTCGGTCGAGGCCATGGGCTTCCGTCTGGTTCAACTAAGCCTAACCGGCGATCCGGACGGTGGTGGACGCCAACCCACCTTGCAGGTATTGGCGGAGCCTCTGGCCGATGACGAGATGAATGTCGATATGTGTGCCGAGTTAAGTCGGGCCATTTCCGCCATTCTGGATGTTGAAGACCCGATTTCAACGGGCTATCTGCTGGAGGTCAGCTCCCCCGGCGTGGATAGGCCCCTTGTAAGTATGGAAGATTTTGAGCGTTATGCCGGCTATCAGGCCCGTATTGAAGCGGCAAACCCGATTAACGAGCGCCGTCGATTTGTCGGCCGATTGCTGGGTATAAGTGATGCTCTGGTTAATATCAGTGTGACCGACAGTGACGAAAGCGTAAAAGAATTTGCCATTCCCTTTGATGCCATCGCGCGGGCCAAATTGGTGCTCACCGATGAATTGATCCGACAGACTTTGAAAAAGAGAAAAAATTAATGGCCGAAGCACAAACAGTCGTAGGCGCGAACCGGTTGGAACTGCTGCAGATCGCTGACGCGGTGGCGCGGGAGAAATCCATTGATGCCGAAATCGTCATCGAGGCGATGGAGGAAGCGATCCAAAAGGCCGCCCGTTCGAAATACGGCATGGAGAATGAAATCCGGGCGGAGATCGATCGCAAATCAGGTAATATCGGGTTGTCCCGATTGCTGGAAGTGGTTGAAGTGGTGGAGAACCCGGCAACGGAAATCCTGCATCGGGAAGCCCAGGGCCGAAACCCAGATGCCCGCGTTGGCGATTTGATTTCCGAAGCCCTGCCCCCGATCGATTTTGGCCGCATTGCCACCCAGACCGCAAAGCAGGTCATCGTACAAAAGGTGCGCGAGGCGGAGCGGGAGCGTCAATACGAAGAATACAAAGATCGCATCGGCGAGGTCGTCAACGGTGTCGTCAAGCGCGTCGAATACGGCAATGTCCTGGTTGATATGGGGCGGGCCGAAGCCATTGTGCGCCGGGACGAGGCCCTGCCACGGGAAAGCCTGCGCCAGGGCGACCGCATCCGGGCTTATATTTTCGATGTACGTCAGGAACAACGGGGGCCGCAGATATTTCTCTCCCGCACCCATCCCCAGTTCATGGCCAAATTGTTCACCCAGGAAGTGCCGGAAATTTATGACGGCATAATCGAGATCAAGGCCGTCGCCCGTGATCCGGGCAGCCGGGCCAAGATTGCCGTCGTTTCCAATGACAGCTCCATCGACCCGGTGGGTGCCTGTGTTGGTATGAGGGGCAGCCGGGTGCAGGCAGTGGTCAACGAGTTACAGGGTGAAAAAATCGACATCATCCAATGGCTGCCGGACCCGGCGGCGTTTTTGGTCAATGGTTTGGCGCCAGCCGAAGTCGTCAAGGTCGTGATGGATGAGGAAGCCCAGAAGTTCGAAGTCGTGGTCCCCGATGAAATGTTGAGCCTGGCCATCGGTCGCCGTGGCCAGAACGTTCGCCTGGCCTCCCAATTGACGGGGTGGGAGATTGATATCCTGACGGAGGAGGAGGAGTCCGAACGCCGCCAGGAAGAGCTGCGTCTGCGCAGCGAATTGTTCGTAGACACTTTGGTCATTGACGAAATGATGGCGCAGTTGCTGGCAACGGAAGGCTTCAACTCTGTTGAGGAAGTGGCCTTCGTGGAGATCGAGGAGCTGGCAACCCTTGAAGGCTTTGACGAAGATCTGGCCGAGGCCCTGCAACAGCGCGCCAATGACTACCTGGAAACCCGCGACGCTGAATTTAACGAAAAGCGGGCGGAACTTGGCGTGACGGAAGAGCTGGCGGCGCTCGAAGGTTTGACGCCTGGCATGTTGGTGACCCTGGGTGAGAACGGCGTCAAGGAACTGGATGACTTTGCCGAACTGGCAACGGATGAGCTGGTGGATCCCGGCGACGGCTTGTTGCGCGACTTCGACCTGGACGAAGAGACCGCATCTGCCATGATCATGGCGGCGCGGGCCCATTGGTTCGAAGACGAGGATCAAGCCGAAGATGCTGCTGGTGCTGCTGCGGGCAGTGGTGACGATGCTGACGGTGCCGACAGTGCGGATGTAGAGGCCTGAAGGCTGCCGCAATGGATAGAGTAATGGCGACAGAAACGGCGGCAGATGCGGCGGCAGATGCGGCGGTGGTGACCGAGGCGGCGGCGGATAGCGGCCCGCAAAGGCGCTGTATTGCGACCGGTGCCTCGCTGCCGATTGATGATCTGCTGCGTTTCGTCGTCGGACCGGAAGGCACTATTTATCCTGATTTGGGCCGTGACCTGCCGGGTCGGGGCATCTGGGTCAGCGGTCAACGGGATTTGTTGGAGCAGGCGGTCAAAAAACAGCTATTCGCCCGCGCCGCCAGGTCCAAGGTGTCTGTGGCGGCAGATCTGCCCGATCAGATTGAGGCGGCGCTGGTGCGGCGCAGCCTGGCCCTGTTGGGGTTGGCGCGGCGTGCCGGACAGTTGACCCTTGGGTTTGAGAAAGTACGATCATTGTTGATGGAAGATCCGTTGGCGGTGGTTGTTTCGGCCTGCGACAGTTCGGAAAAAGGCCGGGAAAAACTGTTGAGCGGCGTCCGTGGGAACACAGATGATGCGGCTCAACATATAGGTGAGACGGCATCCGCAGGGCGAAAGATTATTATTCTGTTTCGTGTGGATGAATTGAGTTTGGCATTAGGCCGCGAAAATGTGGTACATGCTGCCCTACGGGCCGGTGGTTTGGCAGATCGCTTCTTGATCGAATGCCGCCGGCTGGAAGAATTTCGCGGCTGAACCGTTCGGTTAGCCCCAGGCTAATTGGGTGCTGACCGGGACGTTTGGTCGTGGGAGCGTGTTGTTGGCATTGATTTTTGGCCTTTGTATAGTGATTGCAGAGGTGAATCTTGAAGCTTTGCAAGCGCCTGGAAAGAGATAGGACAAGACGACGTGAGTGATACGGGTAAGAAGAAAACCCTGAGCCTTGGGGGCGGAGAACCCCTTCGCCTTAAGAAGCCTGGTGAAGGTGCGGCAGCACCTTCCCGTGGGGGTATGGGCGGCGGACGTAAAACCGTTCAGGTTGAGGTGCGGCGACGGCGCGCACCGGCGCGGGGCAGCCAGTCTAGCGCCAGCTCCAGTGCCAGCTCCAGTGCCAGTGCTGAGGTACAGGCTCCGGCCAGTCCGGCACCAGCGGCTAAGACGGCGGCACCTGCCGAGCCCGTCGCAGTAGCGCCTGTTGCAGAAGCCCCACAAACACCCGAAAAGCCGAAGCCAGCAAAGGCGGATGCTGGTGGTGGGCGGACCCGGCATGTGCTGCGGACCTTGTCGAGCGAGGAGAAATCTGCGCGCTCGAAAGCTTTGGAGAACGCGCAGGCCGCAGACCAGGCCGCCCGTTCCCGGGCCGAAGAAAATGCCCGTCGTCAGGCCGCTGAAGATGCGCGCATGGGCCATGAGCGTGAAGCTGCCGAAAAACGACGTCTGGAAGAGGAAAGTCGGAAAAAGGCTGAAGATGACGCCCGCCAAAAGGCTGAGGACGAAGCCGCCCGCAAGTTGGCCGAGACTGAAGCCAAGGCAACTGCCGAGGCAGCAGCCGTAGCGGGTGATGACACAGACGGACCCCGGCGTCCGCAACAGCCGGGCGGGGAGCCTAAGGACGCCGCGCGCCGGACCCAGCATCGGACCTTGGAGAGGCCCAAGCAAACACCGCGTGCGCGCACGGAGCCGCGCCGTCGCGCCGGGCGCATCACTGTTACCGAAGCCTTGGCGGACCGGGAAGAACGGGTTCGAAGCCTGGCTTCCATCCGGCGGGAGCGGGAGCGGCGCAAACAGCTCGTCGCCGAAAGCGGTGACGGTCAGCGCAAGATCCTTCGTGAAGTTGTGGTGCCCGAAACCATCACGGTTCAGGAATTGGCTAACCGTATGGCCGAACGCGGCGTGGATGTGGTCCGCTCCCTGATGGGTTTGGGCGTCATGGTCACGGTCAATCAAAGCATCGATGCGGATACCGCGGAACTGGTGGTGGCTGAATTCGGTCATAGACTGCGCCGGGTATCGGAATCTGATGTTGAGATCGGATTGCGCGGCGACAATGATAACGATACCGATATGGTGCTGCGTGCCCCCGTTGTGACGGTAATGGGTCATGTTGACCATGGTAAAACGTCGTTGCTGGACGCCATTCGTGAAAGTGATGTGGCCGAAGGCGAGGCAGGTGGCATTACCCAGCATATTGGTGCCTATCAGGTGACGACACCGGCTGGTGCCAAAATCACCTTTATTGATACACCGGGCCATGCGGCCTTTTCCGCCATGCGTGCCCGCGGTGCCCAGGTAACGGATTTGGTGATCTTGGTGGTGGCTGCCGATGACGGCGTCATGCCGCAAACGATTGAGGCGATCAACCACGCCAAGGCGGCGGAAGTGCCCATTATTGTGGCCGTCAACAAAATGGATTTGCCCGACGCCAATCCCAACAAGGTAAAGCAGGAATTGCTGCAGTACGAAATCGTCCCAGAGGAAATGGGCGGCGACGTTGCGATCGTGGAAGTCTCCGCGATCAAAAAGCAGAACCTCGATGGTTTGGAAGAAATCATCAACCTGCAAGCCGAAATTATGGAATTGAAGGCCAACCCCAACCGTCCCGCCGAAGGTATCGTGGTTGAGGCGGAGTTGGACAAGGGCCGCGGTGCCGTTGCTACCGTGTTGGTTCAGCGCGGCACATTGTCTGTCGGCGACATATTTGTCGCCGGGCAACAATGGGGCCGGGTCAGGGCCTTGATCGATAGTCATGGAAATAATGTGGAGACGGCGGGTCCGTCGGTGCCGGTTGAAGTCCTGGGCCTGAACGGCGCACCTGATGCCGGTGATGAATTCAACGTCGTGGAGACCGAGGGCCGGGCCCGCGAGGTTGCTGAATATCGCCAGCGCATGGAACAAGATCGCCGCGCCACCGCCGGTGCTCGCGGCAGCCTGGAAGAGATGTTTTCCAACCTTTCCGCCAGCGAGAAAAAAGAATTCCCCCTGGTGGTCAAGACCGATGTGCGTGGCACGCTGGAAGCCATTTCCGCGGCAGCGGAAAATTTGGGTAATGACGAAGTAGCGGCCCGCCTGTTGCATGGCGGCGTCGGCGGCATTACGGAATCCGATATTGATCTGGCCCGTGCCTCCAACGCGGTGGTCATTGGCTTTAACGTACGGGCCAATCCCCAGGCACGGGAGTTGGCGCGGCAGGAAAATGTCGAAATTCGCTATTATTCCATCATCTATGAATTGGTTGATGAACTGCGCCAGGCCATGAGCGGCCTGCTGGCACCGGAAGTGCGTGAGACGATCATTGGCGGCGCGAATGTTCAGGAAGTCTTCAACGTCTCCAAAATCGGCAAAATTGCCGGTTGCCGGGTATCCACCGGCATTGCCCGACGTCAGGCCCAGGTGCGTTTGCTGCGTGACAATGTTGTCATTCATACAGGCAGCCTGAAATCCCTGAAGCGCTTCAAGGATGATGCCAATGAGGTGCGTGAAGGTAATGAATGCGGCGTTGCGCTGGAGAACTATCAGGATATTCAAGCCGGTGACCAGATCGAATTTTTCGAGGTCGAGGAAGTCCAACGCTCGCTATAACCAATAGGTTTGGCGGGAAAGACAGACAATCCAAGGGTCGGAACAATGGCAAGGCAACGCGATATTCAGGATCGCACTGGTGGCGGTGCACGCGGCCCTTCCCAGCGTCAATTGCGCGCGGGCGAATTGATCCGTCACGCCGTGGCTGAGGTTCTCACGCGGGAAGAGATCCACCACAAGGATCTGGCCGGTGTCACCATCACGGTGACGGAAGTGGCATTAAGCCCGGATCTGCGCCAGGCGACCTGTTACATCATGCCCCTTGGCGGCAAGGATACCGACAAAATTTTGCAGGCATTGAAGGAAACCGGCGGCTGGCTTGGCGGTCAGGTGGCAAAACGGGTTCAGCTGAAATACGCCCCACGCCTGCATTTCCGCGTCGACGGCAGCTTTGATAACGCCGCCCACGTCCAAAAATTGCTAAAACGCGACGATGTTGCCCCGGACTTGTTGCCTGAAGGCGACGAAAATGAAGAAGATGGCGCGTAAAGATGGTGTCTAGCGATGGCACGTAAGCGGCGCGGTCGCCCGGTCCACGGATGGTTTATCTTTGATAAGCCTTTGGGCATGACTTCCACCCAGGCCGTGGCCAAGGTGCGGCGCTCCTTTGATGCGGCCAAGGCCGGTCATGCAGGTACGCTGGACCCACTGGCGACAGGGGTTCTGCCCATTGCCCTGGGGGAGGCGACGAAGGCGGTCGCAGCGGCCATGGATGGGGCCAAGGCCTATCGCTTCACCATTCGTTGGGGCGAGGAACGGGATACCGACGATGCCGAGGGCCAGGTGGTTAACGAAAGCCCTGAGCGCCCCAGTGCGGCGCAGATTGAGGCCGCTTTGCACCAGTTCATTGGCGATATAGAACAGGTGCCCCCGGCCTATTCCGCGATCAAGGTAGACGGTGCCCGCGCTTACGACCTGGCCCGTAGCGGCGAGACCGTGGTTTTGGCCGCCCGTACCATCAGAATTGATGACCTGCGCCTTTGTGATTGCCCCGATGTTGACCATGCAGTGCTGGAAATGCATTGCGGAAAAGGTGCCTATGTACGCGGCGTGGCCCGCGATCTGGGCCGGGTTCTGGAATGCTTTGGCCACGTTAGTGAGCTGCGTCGGGTCCGTGTGGGACACTTTGACGAATCAGTGGCGATTTCGCTGGATAAACTTGAAGACATGGGGCATAAGGAGGCGCTCGACGACCTGCTTTTGCCGGTCGAGGCTGCGCTGGCCGACATCCCGGCGTTGCCTGTAACCGGTCCGGAGGCTGAACGTCTACGTTTTGGACAAGTCATCCGGGTTCCGCATAGCGTCGAGGGAACCGTATACGCGACGACCGACGGCAAGCCGGTAGCACTGGCGAAAATTCATGCTGGGGAAGTTCGACCGGTTCGTGTTTTCAATTTGTGAGACTTTATATTTGATAGGAGATTTCGATGTCGATTACGGCTGAACGCAAGACCGAATTGATTGGCGAATACAAACAGACGGTAAACGATACTGGCTCACCAGAGGTCCAAGTGGCTATTCTGACGTCCCGCATCGTGACCTTGACCGACCATTTCAAAGAACACAAAAAGGATAATCATTCCCGACGCGGACTGCTGAAAATGGTCAGCCGGCGTCGTCGCTTGTTGGATTATCTAAAGCGTAAGGATCATACGCGTTACGAAGCGTTGATCAAACGGCTTGGCCTGCGCCGTTAAAAGCCGATAGGCATATCAAGGCTGATTAGCATACCCCCCTGCGCCGCCATGTTGGTAACGCAAATCCTGGCGCGTTGTGTGCCGGGAATTAGAGCAATTTTCAATCATTTGGATTCACTCTTGTGGACCAAGTGATTGGTTCAATTGCTCTTATCTTAAGAATCCGGGCATGTCTAAAGTGGACATGCTCTAGTGACGGCCATAGTTCATTGGGGATTATGGCAAACTGATAGATAGGTAAGCGAGACCATGTTTGCCCGGCGATGGCGTCGGAACTTTATGTAAGAAAGCATGGCTGCTTAGAAAGAGAGAACGAAGAAGATGTTTGATATTCATCGCAAAGAAATTATGTGGGGCGGGCGCAAGCTGGTTCTGGAAACCGGCCATATTGCCCGCCAAGCCGACGGCGCCGTGATGGTCACCTATGACGAGACTTCAGTGCTATGCGCTGTGACGGCTGCACGCGAGGCCCGCGCGGGCATCGATTTCTTTCCACTGACGGTAAATTATGTGGAAAAGACCTACGCCGCCGGTAAAATTCCGGGCGGCTTTTTTAAGCGTGAAGCGCGCCCTTCCGAAAATGAGATCCTGACCTGCCGGTTGATTGATCGGCCGATCCGACCTTTGTTCGTGGACGGTTTCCGCAACGAGACCCAGATCATCTGCACCACCATGAGCCACGATCTGGAAAACAGTCCTGATATTGCGGCTCTTGTGGGCACATCCGCAGCCCTGACGATTTCGGGCATGCCCTTCATGGGTCCCATCGCGGCTGCGCGTGTTGGTTACATCAACGGCGAATATGTCCTCAACCCCCGCATCGACGAATTGGCCGACAGCGACCTGGATATGGTCGTGGCCGGTACGGCGGATGCCGTGATGATGGTGGAATCAGAAGCCAACCAGCTGTCAGAAGACGTCATGCTGGGTGCTGTCATGTTCGCACACAAAGAGATGCAGCCCGTCATTCAGGCGATCATCGATCTGGCGGAAGTCGCCGCGAAAGAGCCTTGGGACATGGCCCCGCCGGAAGATCACTCCGGTATCGAAGCCCGTGTGGCCGATGCCATTGCCGATGATTTGAAGGCGGCTTATGCAGAACCCATCAAACAAACCCGTACGAACATGCTGTCAGAAGCCAAAGCCAAGGCCTATGCGGCGTTGGCGGAGGATCCGGATGCGGGCAATATTGGCGGCGCCTTCAAGACACTGGAAAAGAACCTTGTGCGTGGCCAGATCCTGGACTCGGGCAAGCGTATTGATGGCCGCGATACCCGCACTGTGCGGCAGATCGAATGTCAGGTTGGCGTGCTGCCGCGCACCCATGGTGCCGCATTGTTCACTCGTGGTGAAACCCAGGCCCTGGTCGTGACCACCCTGGGTACCGGTGATGACGAACAGATTATGGACGCCCTGGCCGGTTCCTATCGTCAGCACTTCATGCTGCATTATAACTTCCCTCCCTATTCCGTGGGCGAGGCTGGCCGTTTCGGCTTCACCTCCCGGCGGGAAATTGGCCATGGCAAGTTAGCTTGGCGGGCGATGAACGCGGTGATGCCGGAAAAAGATGATTTTCCCTACACCATCCGCATCGTCTCGGAGATCACGGAATCCAATGGTTCCTCCTCCATGGCATCTGTCTGCGGCTCCTCCCTGTCCTTGATGGATGCGGGCGTGCCCTTGAAGGCGGCTGTGGCCGGTATCGCCATGGGTCTGATTCTGGAAGGCGACAGGCACGCCATCCTATCGGACATTCTGGGTGATGAGGATCACCTGGGCGACATGGACTTTAAAGTGGCCGGTACGGAAAATGGTGTCACATCTTTGCAGATGGATATCAAGATCGCCGGTATTACCGAGGCGATCATGCGCGATGCCCTGGCCCAGGCCAACGAAGGGCGGAAGCATATCCTTGGTGAGATGCAACAGTCTTTGGGTGAGCATCGGGGTGAATTGCGCGAGAGCGCACCGAAGATCCACCAGATGAAGGTGCCCACCGACAAAATCCGTGAAATCATTGGGACGGGTGGCAAAGTCATCCGTGCGATTACGGAAGAAACCGGTGCCAAGATCGATATCTCTGACGATGGTTCCGTGCGGGTATCTTCCCCTGATCAGGAAAGCATCGATGCGGCGACCGCCTGGATCACCGGCATCATTGCCGAGCCTGAAATCGGCATGATCTACAAAGGTAAAGTTGTGAAGGTTGTCGATTTCGGTGCCTTCGTGAACTTTATGGGTGCCCGTGACGGTCTGTGCCATATCTCGGAACTGGCCCCCCACCGGGTCAAGACCGTGAATGACATCTGCAACGAAGGCGATACGGTCTATGTGAAGTGCCTGGCCATTGATGACCGGGGCAAGGTTCGCCTGTCCATGAAGATGGTCGATCAGGCAACCGGCAAAGAGATCGTTCAGGAAGAAGCCACCGGCGATTAATTTGCCCCAGGTTTTTTCTGGTTTCATTCTGGTTTAGATCAGACAAAAATCGGCCCCGCTCTCCAGACCAGGAGGCGGGGCCTTTTTTTGCGTTATCGGGGCCGTGCCGTCGTCGTCAGATCACCCGCTTTTCATGCAGTTCCGCGATGGTGCCGTCGTCGTAGCCCAAATCGCGCATGATATCGTTGGTGTGCTCACCCAAGGTGGGCGCGCGCATGCGGATGGAAGCGGGGGTTTTGGACAGGCGGATGTGCAGTTTTGCCACTGGCGCGGGGCTATCGGTGCCGGGATAGTCGACGTCTTGTAAGAAATCGCCGCCCAGAACCTGTGGATCCTTCAGGGTATCCTCCGGCTTATAGATGTGACCGGTGGGAATGCGAGCTTCCGACAGGGCGGCGATGGCCTCCTCCCGGGTTCGTTCGCTGCACCATTTCTGCATGCGGGCGGAGATTTCAACGCCATTGTCGCCGCGGGCCAGATCATCCTTGAACTTAGGATCGGTCAGCCAATAATCTTCGCCCATTAACTTGGCCCAGCGTTCAAATAGGGGCTTGCCAACGACCTGTACGATGATCCAATCATCCTGGCACTTAAAGGCATCAGATGGGCCAGATGTCTGGCCCCGATTGCCGGAGCCGACGCGATCGGCCTGAATCATGGATTGTTCGATCAGGGCGGCATTATTGAATAACAACGCGGTACCCAGCAGGCTGCCTTCAACCCGCTGGCCTTCACCTGTCGCGCGCCGGTGTAGTAAAGCAGACAAGGTGCCGATGGTGGCGGCTGATGCGGTGCCGAAATCAACCCAAGGGGTATGCGCCTTCATGGGCTCGTCCTCATAGCCGGACAGATGCATCATCCCGGACATGGCGGCCGCGACGCCGTCAAAACCAACCCGATCCTTATAAGGCCCGGATGTACTGAAGGCGGAAACGGTGGTCAAAATAATATCCGGTTTCACCGCGCACAGGCTGTCATAGTCCAGGCCCATGGCTGTCAATGTTTCGTTGGGCAGATTGGCGATGACAATGTCCGCCGTGGCCACCAGCTTTTTGACTATTTCCCGGCCTTCCGGCTTCATGGGATTTAGGGTTAAACCGCGCTTGTTACGGTTCAGATGCACATAGCCGGAGCCTACCGATTCCTCGCCCTCCGGCCCTTCGCCCACGGGGCCCGTAAAACGATCTTCGCTGCCATCAATTTTTTCGATGCGGATTACATCGGCACCCAAATCCGCCAGCATCATGCCGCAGCACGGCCCGGCAATATAGCGGCCAAAATCCAACACCCGTACACCATCTAAAACCTGAGCCACAGTTAACTCTCCCTGCACTAGAGCATGTCCACTTTGAACATGCTCGGAATTGTATGAGAGGAGCAATTGAACCAATCACTTGGGTCGCGACAGCGACGCCAAATAATTGAAAATTGCTCCAAGATGCCACCTGACTTCAGGCGGCGAACGATTGTTCATTCGTTAAAATTCATTGGCTGCTAGAATAGGCCGGGACCGGCCAGACCGCAATGCAGGCGTCAGTATCTCAATCAGGACGCCAGAGCATGTCTACTTTAAACATGTCCATGGCCTTGGGGTTCTTAAGAAGAGAGCAATTGATTGAAATTTGCTCTAAGAGAGCGCGTCCCGCAACGTTGCGAGCGAAATGGGCTTTTGGTGGGTTTCCACGATCAGGCCCCGCACTTCGCCCAGGCCCAGGGCCATTTTTCCGTAATAGGGATTGTAACCGGTCACAACCAGGATCTTCGCCTTGCAACCCTGCTCTGCCAGCCATTGTATCAATTCGATACCTTCAATATCCGGCATCACCATATCGAGGACGATGACATCAGGCTGGGATTCCGCGAAGGCGTCCTTAAACCGATTAGGATCAGACAAAGCCAGGGCTTCGTAACCAATGCCTTCTGCTGTTCTCTTAACAAAATCAGCGAAGTCCGGTTCATCATCTACGACAAGTAGTCGTCTGACTGTGTCAGACATGGCACCCCCCTTACAGCGCGCGACGGTGAAAAAAATCGACCTATTGCGAAACTATCTCTCCCTGGAGGATAATCTCATTAATATGGTGAATAAACCATTATCGATATAGCTACATGTCGAAACTTGATGCTTTTGACCTAAATGGCGCGATCTGGTTGCGCGCCATGTACAAGTCCTTGTCGTCGTAATGCTGGTGCCTTCGGTGCCGCCTTGGTGGGATGACCGCTTCGGCCTCAGCAGCCAAAATCGCATCCATCGGCATCATAAGCCCTATCCGCCATGACGTAATTGGGATGAAAACCCTTGATCAAGTCGGCGGCCTGCTTCATGTCGTTTTCTTGTCCCGGGCCAGCCTGGATGCGGAGGTACATCACGCCAGCGCGCACCGGATCGGGCCATCCACAATAAGGCATCAAGAAAGCGCAGGTTATTACTGCGGCGATCTTGACGCCTTTTGTGGCCACCAGGCACCAAAGAGGCAAGGCGCATCCATGGGTCATCTCGCATACGATCTGGATCAAAGACTACATACGCGACTGGCTTGACTTACAATTCAGATGCAAAAGGATCCTGATTCGTTAAATTGTCTGTACAGCCGAGAACCGTATTCTAAACCATTTCAGCAATCACCCCATCCAGCATTTCCAGCATTTGCTCGACCTCCGCCTCAGCAATGTTCAGGGCGGGCATGAACCTAAGGGTATCGGAGCGCGGCGCGTTCAGGATCAGACCCGCATCCAGGGCCGCCGCAACGATAGCGCCGCCCAGGGGCTGTTTCAAATCGAGGGCCTGCAACAGGCCCCTGCCCCGAACTTTGCCCAGGCCATGCTTGGCGGACAACGCTTCCAGCCCTTTGGTCAGATAATCACCCACGGCCACCACATGGCCAAGGAAACCGGGTTTATTCAGCTCCTCCCAAACAGCCAGTCCAACAGCGGTCATCAACGGATTTCCATTGAAAGTGCCGCCCTGATCACCGTGGGCGAAACAACAGACCGACTGTTTCGCCAGTAACGCAGCCAATGGCACGCCGCCGCCAATGCCCTTGCCCAGGGTCATGATATCCGGCGTGATACCTGTGTGCTGGCAAGCGAACATTTTGCCCGTCCGTCCCATGCCGGTCTGGATCTCATCCGCGATCAGCAGAATGCCTTGCGCTTCAGTCAAGGCGCGCAGACCCAGCATGTAGCTGTCATCTGCATCGATAACGCCCGCCTCACCCTGGATCGGCTCCACCATCACGGCAACGGTGTTGGGATTGATCGCCGCTGCCATTGCCGCCAGATCACCGAACGGTACTTTCGGGAAGCCCGAAAGGCTGGGGGCATACATGGTGTCCCAACCTTCCTTGCCCGAGGCCGCCATGGTGGCCAGGGTCCGGCCATGAAAGGCGTGGTCCGTCGTGATTATTTCATAAGCCCCGTTGCGGTGCAGTTGCCCCCATTTCCGGGCCAGCTTGATAGCGCCCTCGTTCGCCTCTGCGCCGCTATTGGCAAAAAACAGCTGATCCAGACCCGCGCCACCGGTCAGGGCAGCCGCCAGATCCAGCATGGGCTGGTTAAAGAAGGCGGGTGAGGCATTGATCAAGGTTTCCGCCTGATCTGAAATCGCCGCCACCAAGGCTGCCGGGCTATGGCCCAGGCAGTTCACGGCCCAGCCCTGAATGAAATCCAGATAGGCCTTGCCGTCACTGTCATAGAGCCAACTGCCCCGGCCCTTGGTGAAGACAATCGCCGGCCGGGAGGTAATCTCCATCAGGGCGTTTTGGGTGTTTTTGGCGTTTGTAGAATGTTGCATGGTTTGGCTTCCTTCCTGTGTGCATGAACCGCCGGGTACACGAGGGATGGGAACAAGCCAAACCCGCCGGAGACCCGACGGGAGATAAATTTTAACTGTTCAAAGTTTGTTCAGAGAATAGAAAAAGTTGACCGCCCGCCCGTTAGGAGCGGCGGCGTCGCAGAGACGTGATGTTGGTCAACGTGTTCAGCTTTTTCATGGCCTGGGATTTAGACCCGCATCGTGCGAAACGCAAGAGAAAAAATTTCATGCGTTTCGCACATGCGGATTCTATTGGCTTACTTGGCTTGGCGCTGCTTATCCATGAACGCCACCAACTTCACCAGATCAGGCGGGTTCATGCGACCCACCGGGCCCGCCGCGTACATGGAATTGAGTATTTTGTGCGATGGCCCCAGCAGGAATTCGCTGGGTTGGATAATGCCACGACGGTCTTCCCACCAGGAACCCAGACTATCCGCCTGTTCCCGGGTGACACCATAGGCCATGGGATAATCAAGATCGGCGGCAACCTCGCCGGCCTTTTCCTCATCATCCACGCTGGCCGCGATGACGCTTACGTCCAAGGCTTTCAAGGCCTCTAATTCATCATTTATGCCGACCAACTGTCGGCGGCAGTAAGGTCACCAGTGGCCCCGATAGAACAGGATAACCGAATAAGTTGTCTTCAGGTCCGAAGGCAAATTGATGCTGCCACCGCCGACCAGTTTAAGTGACATGTTGGGGAAGCTTTCACCGCCGCCCAATTTGTCTGCCATGTTGATAGTTCCTCTCATACATTCGCCTGTTGGAAGTGGAGCAGACGATCCCAGGTTATGCAAGTAGTGGACCGCGCCTCACCAAGATTTGATACTAGTTTTAATCCATTGCCGGGTGCTTGTTATGCCAGTTCGTGGCCTGTTCGTAGGCCCAGCCGATGCGCAAAGCCATGGCTTCATCATAGCCCCGGCAGGCAATCTGTAACGAGGTCGGCAGACCATCAGGCGAGACGCCGTTGGGCACGGACAGGGCGCACAGGTCCAGGCAATTGCCGGCGCGGGTAAAACGCGCAGGTGTGCCGCCTTCATCCACCTGGTCCAGGGGGATGGCCGGGGTTTCCGTGCTGGGTAGCAGCAGGGCATCAAAATCCATGAAGACTTCGGCGAATTCCGCCTTCACCGCCTCCTTCTCCGTCAGGGCGTCGAGATATTCATGGGCCCTGATATCCCGGCCCAGGGCAATGCGGGGGCGAACGTTCGGATCGAGGGGCAGATCCGGATCATCGGCCAAATGGCCCACATTGCGATAGCCTTCCGCACCAATGATGCGACCGGCAATACCGGCAAAATCAACGAAAGACCGCGGCATCTCGATCTCCGTGGTCGTCGCGCCCAAATCCCGCAGGACATCCTGTGCCGCGTCAAAGGCTGCCAGAGTTGGCGCATCAACGCCCCGGCGTTCTGTTGCTGAGATCGTCGCCAGACGTAGGCCGTTGACGCCCTTACGCATATGTTCGAATGGATTTGGCGCATGATGGGCCAGCGTTGCGGGCCACAACGGGTCCGGGCCCTGAATGGCATCATAGATCATTGCCGCATCTTCCACCGACCGGGTCATGGGCCCCGGCGTGTCCAGGGTTTCACTAAGGGGCAGTACACCATGCAGGCTGACCCGCTCTACCGTGGTTTTCAACCCGGCCAGGCCACAGTAAGAGGCGGGCAAACGAACGGAGCCGCCCGTATCCGTGCCGATGGCGGCAGGTGCCATGCCGGAGGCAACCGCAACGCCGGAGCCTGATGACGAGCCCCCCGGCGTCCGCGCCGTCTCCAGATCCCAGGGGTTCCATGGCGTCCCCATATGCGTATTGGTGCCCCAGCCACCCATGGCGAATTCCACGGAATGGGTCTTGCCGATGACGATCATACCCGCATTGATCAAACGTTGCGCCACCGTCGCCGTGGTCGGGGAAACCCGATCCGTCCAGGCCTTGGAACCGCCCGTAGTCACCCGCCCCTCCATATCGATAATGTCCTTCAGGGCGATGGGAATGCCATGCAGGGGGCCAAGACGATGGCCGGAACGGATTGCCTGGTCCGCCGCCTTTGCTGCCAATCGCGCCTCATCCCCATAAACTTCCACAAAGGCATGCAGCTTGCCGTCGTAATCGGCGATCCGTCGCAGGCAACATTCGACGATGTCGACGGAGGTGAGGCTGCCATCGGCGATCGCGGCGGACAGCGCATGTACGGTCATGAAGGTGGGATCAAGGTTGGACTGGTTCACAATAAATCTCCCGAATTTTGATTGGCGACCAATTCAGTCTACAGTGCACCTAGAGCAATTTTCAATGAATTGGAGTCGCTGGCGTGACTTAAGTTATTGGTTCAATTGCTCTATCTTAAAGAATCTGAGCACATTTAGGTTAAATGTGCTCTGGGGAGAGACGCAGCATGAGTTTTAGCTTTACGGACGAACAAACAGAATTTCGCACGGTGTTACGCCGTTTCATGGCGGAAAAATCACCCACGACAGAAGTCCGCAGATTAATGGAGACCGAGGCGGGCTATGACGCTGCGGTCTGGCGGCAGTTAAGCCAGGATCTGGGCCTGACCGGGATTCATATTCCCGAAGACTACGGCGGTCAGGGTTTTGGCTTTGTTGAGCTATCCATCGCGGTGGAGGAAATGGGCCGGGCCCTGTTATGTGCGCCGTTTTTTTCATCCATCGTGCTCGCCGCCACGGCAATTCTGAACTGCGCCAGTGAAGAGCAAAAGCGCGCCCTGCTGCCACCCATTGCCACAGGCGATGTTCGCGCCACCCTGGCCTTCACCGAGGAAAATGGCCGTTGGGATAACAGCGGCGTTGCCGTGGAAGCAACGAAGACCGAAGGCGGCTATCAACTGAACGGTGTCAAAAGCTTCGTGCTGGACGGTTGTACGGCTGAACAGATTGTCGTTCTGGCCCGCAGTCCCGGTTCGAGCGGGGACGATGGCCTGTCTCTATTTGTTGTAGCGGGTGATGCAGCCGGCCTGACAAAACGGCCCCTGAAAAGCATGGACGAAACCCGCAAGCTGGCCCGCCTGGAATGCCAAAACGTCCACGCTGAATTGCTGGGCTCCGAAGGCGGGGCCGCCGCGCCCATGGCGACGACCCTGGATCAAGCCGTGACCTGCCTGGCCAACGAGATGGTCGGCGGGGCGGAGGCATTGCGGGAACAGGCCCTGGATTACGCCCAGATGCGCATGCAGTTTGGCCGCACCATCGCCTCATTCCAGACGATGAAGCATAAAGCAGCCGATATGCTGATCGATGTGGAGCTGGCGAAATCAGCCGCCTATTACGCGGCAGCCGCGGCCGACGGTCACGATGGTGAAAACATCAGTGATCTGCCTGCCGTCGCCTCGCTAGCCAAGGCCGGCGCGGGTGAAGCCTTTATGCAGACCGCCATTCATACCATTCAGGTCCACGGCGGTATCGGCTTCACCTGGGACAACGATACCCATTTATGGTTCAAGCGCGCGAAAAGTTCCGAGGTGTTTTTGGGCGATGCCACCTATCACCGGGAACTGATGTTGCAGCGCTGGCAGGATTGAGGACGGCAAAATGACCAAAGACATTGAACAAACTGAACTAACCGAAGCAAATGTCCGCGCCGATGTGTGCGCCTGGTTGGAAGCCAACTGGGACCCCAACCTTGGCCTGGTGGAATGGCGGAACATATTGGCGGATTCCGGTTGGGGCATGCCCGCCTGGCCCGAAGAATGGTTCGGCAAAGGTTATCCCAGCGGCTTGGTCTCGGTCGTTGAAGGGGAATTCCAGCGCATCGGCGCCATCGGCGTGGCCCGGGCCGGCATTCGCATGCTAGCCGCCGCCACCATATTGGAACACGGCAGCCAGATGCATAAGGAAAAATTCCTCCGCCGCATTCTGACGGGCGAGGATACCTGGTGTCAGTTGTTCTCGGAACCGGGCAGCGGCTCCGACCTGGCAGGCTCGACGACGCGGGCGGACCTGAAGGGCGGCACCTGGATCATTAACGGCCAAAAAGTCTGGACCACATCCGCCCATCACGCCCAGTGGGCGCTATTGCTGGCACGGACCGATTGGGATGTGCCCAAGCATAAAGGCCTCAGTTATTTCATTCTCGACATGACCCAGGATGGGGTGGAGGTTCAACCTCTGCGCCAGATGAACGGCCATGCATCCTTCAATCAGGTATTTATGACGGACGCCAAAATTGCACCTGAGTTCCAGGTCGAGGGCCTGGGCGATGGTTGGAAGATTGCCACCACGACCTTGATGCATGAAAGACGCGGTGCTGATGGCCTGCGCAGCTGGGCCATGGGCACGGACCGGCCAGAACGGGCCTATGCGGAAGAGCGAGAAGAACTGTCCCATTCCATGGCACCCTATAAATGGTATCCCCAACGCATGGGCCGGGTTGATCTGGTGATCCAACAGGCCAAGGCCATGGGCAAGTACGATGACCCGGTGGTGCGTCAGGAAATCGCCAAATTGCTGACCCTGGCCAAATCCGCCGAATGGACCGCCCGCCGGGCCCGCGCGGCCCAGGTCCTGGGACGCAACCAGGGCCCGGAAGGGTCTATCGGCAAACTGGCCGCCAGCCATGTCGCCCGTTTGAGCAATCAAGTCCATACCCTGATCCACGGTGCGGATGCCATGTTAACCGGTGAAGACAGTCCCCTGGATGGCGTCATCGCAGAGGTTTTGGTCTCAACACCCGCCATTTCCATCGCCGGCGGCACGGACGAAATTCAACGCAACATCATCTCGGAACGGGTGCTGGGCATGCCCAAGGAACCCCGCAACGACACCGACCGCCCCTTCCGGGACGTGCCTAGGAATACGATTGGCTAGGCCAATCGTATTCTCTTGTTCGTTCACGCCAGTGCGCCAAGCGGCGCGCGGTCTCCACGAGGGGCGGCGCAAAAGCGCCGGGCCGCGTTCGCGACCGTTACGGTGCGATAACTTCGAGGCAGTAAACGTCGATGATTGGCAATCACGGTCGCGAACGCGGCCCGGCGTTACTACGCCGCCCCCGTGGAGCGGCGCGCGCAGCGCGCAAGCGTGAACGAAAAGAGTCCTAATTCGATGCTATCGAATTAGGACTGAGCGGGACGCTCAGCGTAAGAGACTTGGGGTGTGCCGGGGTTAAGGGAGATATGGGTGTGAATGCCCTGCCACGGTGCCGCCAAGGTATCCCGGGCAAAGACCACTGTGGCCCGTCCGGGGCGGGAAAACTTACTGCCGTCTTCATGCAGCCCGATGGATGTCCACCCACATAAGCCCATGGCCATGCGCCGGTCCGGGGAAACCCCGACCCGCATATCCTCCGTGAGGAAATGGAAATTCTCGATCGTCGGCCAGACCTGACGCCATTGGTTTTGCTCCAGATTTTCCAGGCCCGTGACAATATCCATACGCGTGCCGAAACCCGTGACATTGTCCGCAAACAGTGCCCGTGCCGGTACGAAGTCCACAGCACTGACCAACGGCCCCCAGGTATCAAACCAATGGCGTAGCGCGGCGACATCCTCTGCCGGTGCATTCCAATCGTAACTCATCGATCTAACCTTCCTGACATGGGCCATCCTTCCTGATTGGGCCCGATAGACATATTCTATATACTACGACTGTACGCCCATTTTGGAGAAAGCACATGAGCAACCTGAACCGTAGCGATGAAGAACAGACCCTGGTCGATCTGGCCACCCAAGTCCTGCCGGCAGGGGGCTTTGGCAACCTGGCGTCCGACATCGTCATTCGCGAAGGGCGCGGTGGCCGGGTCTGGGATGTTTCCGGCAACGAATATGTAGATTTTTTGCTCGGCTCCGGCCCGATGCTGGTAGGCCATGGCCATGAAGAGGTGCTGGCGGCGGTTCAGGAACAGGTTCAACGGGGCACGACGTTTTTCGCCAACAACGAAGCCGGCATTCGCTTGGCAGCGGAGATCGTTGAAGCGGTTGAATGCGCCGAGAAAGTCCGCTTTGTCTCCACCGGGTCGGAAGCAACCTTCTATGCCATGCGCCTGGCGCGGGCCCATCGGGGCCGGGATAAAATTCTGAAATTTGAAGGCGGCTATCATGGCATGAGCGACTATGCCTTGATGAGCATGGCCCCGAAGCGTCCAGGCAACTTCCCACAAGCTACACCGGATTCCGCCGGCATTCCCCAACGCATTCGCGAAGAAGTCCTGATCGCGCCATTTAATGATCCGGAGATGGCAGCCGGCCTGATCAAGGAACATCACGACGAATTGGGCGGCATTATCGTGGAGCCGTTTCAACGTCTGTTACCACCGCAGCCCGGCTTTCTGGAAACCCTGCGTAAATTGGCAACTGAATACAGCATTCCGCTGATCTTTGATGAAGTTGTCACCGGCTTCCGCCTCGCCTATGGCGGGGCGCAGGCCTATTATGGCGTGACGCCGGACCTGTGTGCCATGGGCAAAGTGATCGGCGGCGGCTTTCCCCTGGCCGCCGTTATGGGGCGGTCCGATATCATGTCTCACTTTGACAGGAATGCCGTCGCGGATGAAAGTTTCATGCCCCAGATCGGTACATTGAGCGGCAATCCCGTCGCCGCCGTGGCAGGCCTGGCGACCTTGGATATTCTCGACCGCCCCGGTGCCTATGAAAAACTTTTCGCCACGGGCAGCGCCCTGATGGAGGGGCTGGAAGCCTTGTTGGAGGCCTCCGGCGTGCCAGCCGTGGTGATTGGGGAGCCGCCTTTATTCGACGTCTTTTTCACCTCGACCGAGGTTAAGGACTATCGCGGCATGCAGACCAATGATACTGATCGCGCCCAGCGCTTCAACGCCACCCTGCGGGAAAACGGCATTCTGAAAGGCGATAGCAAATTCTACGTCTCGCTGGCCCATGATGAAAAAGATGTGGCCCACACCCTCGATGCCTTTGCCATTGCCGTGAAATCAGTTTTGTAAATCAAATAAGGATAGCAGTCCGTGCCAGAAACCGTATCTGAGACAATCGACATATTGAACAACCGCGTCAGCGTGAGGAAATTCAAGGATGACCCTGTTTCCGATGAACTAATAGATCAAGTCCTCAAAGCTTCATTCCGCGCGCCGACGTCGTCCAACATTCAGTCCTATAGCGTGGTTATCGTCCAGGACCCGGAAATTCGGGAGAAGCTGGCGGTTGTCACAGGCAATCAGAAGCATGTCATCAAGGCCCCGGTATTTTTGGCCTTTTGCGCTGATTTGACCCGTATCGAACACGCCTTGTCCATACACGACCATAGCCTGGCAGACAATAATATGGAGATTGGTCTCGTCTCCTCCATCGATGCATCACTGGTGGGAATGTCGGTCTATCTGGCTGCGGAATCCGTTGGTTTAAAAGGCGTCATGATCGGGGCTGTGCGCAATGACGCAGTGGAAACCGCGCGCCTGTTGGGCCTGCCGCCCCAGGTTTATTGCGTGTTTGGTATGTGCCTGGGCTGGCCCGATGAGGCACCGGCGCAAAAGCCGCGCATGGATTATTCCTCAATGGTTCACTATGAGCGTTATGGTGGCCTGCGGGACAACCGGGACGTCGGCCAAACCCTGATCGATTACGATGCGGATTTGGAGAAACACTATACCTCTAAAGGCATTGCCACGACGCCCGATAGCTGGACCCACGACATGGACAAGAAATTCAGCCCCCAGCTCCGCGACAACCTGCGCCAGCAGCTAAAAGAGCTCGGCTTCGATTTCCGTTAGGGCTAGCTTGGCTCAAACGTTGTCTTAAAGGTGAAGGCCTGGGCCGTGGGGCCGTGCTGGTTCAGGTGGGCCAGGCGTACCAGGGCCTCTTCCGGCGTGGGCACGGTGCCGGCGGGGATCCACCACAGGGTCAAATAGGCTTCTATAGGCGGCTCGAACCATTGCCGACGCTGGGCCATGATGGGTTGATGGGCCGAGCCGTAGGCGAAATCCCCCAGTTCCTTGATGGATTGCCAGACCGACAGGTTCAATATGAACAATGGATCATCCGTCGTCTTGATGTCCGTGGCATTCCCTGCATCTGATTGCAGGCGCCACACAAAGCCTGGTGCGGCATCGGCCAGGGCATTGATCTCGTCCAGACGATCCATGAACCCGGCCATGCGGGGATCATCCAGATCATAGCGGGCCGTGCCCACGTTCAGTTGCGCCAGGTGCATTTCGGTAGGCATTTCAGTCATTGGTACAGACTATCCCATTGGTACATTGCGTCTACTTATCCGCCAGTTGCCGGCAAAAGAGCTCTTTGCACTCGTTGGAGCGTGTCTGAATGTATTCGCATATCCAGACCATTTCCATCTTCCTCGAAAAAAATCTGCCCATTCCAGTATTCTTTTCCAGATTTATGCACTGCAACATAGCAATCATGAGGTGCCCTTTTTTCCGGCATATGGACATATAGCGCAGCAAAACGAGCATTCATTGATGGCCGTGGTACTGAAGCAATCAATCGTTTGCGTTCTGCCTCGTCAATTGTCCGATGCACAGGCCTAATGATGTAGATTTCGTTCGCGCCCAAAGCGTCTGCGACCTGCCCGCCAAACGATACCTTTCGAATAATCAAATAGTCTTCGAAATACTCCACTTTCAGCGCAACATGAGGCATCATGGAGATGTCGCCACTGGGCTCGCTCCGAGCTTCCCAAAAATGGTAAGATATATCTCCAACTTTTTGAATTTGCCCCCTGAACATGGTCGCAAGCTCAAAAGCTCCACCAAAAAAAGTTTCGTCAATTCCGACGCCGGTGCGGATTTGGTCTCCAGTAAGCTTAGCCAAAAATCCTAGTGATTGGCAGATTGCCATTTCCATTGGCGACTTTTGCGCCGGTTGGTCTACAATCGGAAGTGAAAGCAAATCAAGAAATGCGTCGCTTCCGGTTCCGCCCGCTAAGCAATTATTATACTTAGAAAAGTATCGATGTTTTGTATTCCAACCTGCTTCTGAGTCCCAAGCAAATCGCGTACTTTGTTGCGCTGGGCCCTGAACTGCCTCGATGCTAATGCCGGTCAGATATAGATCCATACCATTTTCATTTTGCCTTTCATTCAAGACACGAACGGCATCGTGAAACGTCGGAGTAGAGTTTTGTCGCAAGATGTCGCGAAATACACTTCGCGCACAAATCGAAGATCCAGACCAAGCAAGAACGAGTTGGGCGCCAAGGCAATTTACTTTTTGCAACAACCCCGAGACGATCCGATTTGACGTTTCGGACACGCGAATATTGGCATTTTCATATGTGGGAATATTCAAAGGCCTAGTATCTTGCTTCGGGACGAGCCCACTTACCATGATATCGCCTACCACCACCGGCCAATTTCCGATCTCATAGCTAGCAACCAACGTCACATAATCACCCCATTTTCAATACTGGAATAATCGCGGTAATATTCTGGCACGAAGTGCCGACACAAAATTGTTGAATACAGCATTCAATCTAATGGAAATCTCCCAAAAACACACGCTTCCAAAAATGGACACCCCCTTCCACACTGCGCTATACAGGCGGGAGGTAACGATGGGACGAGTGATATGGTCGATAAAACGAATACACCCGATGCGTGGCGCGAACTGGCGGCAAAGGAACTGCGCGGGAAAACACCTGATGATCTGACCTGGCAGACGCCCGAAGGCATCGCCGTCAAACCCGTTTACACGGCTGAGGATCTGGAGGGGTTGGAGAACCGACAGAACCTGCCGGGAATGGAGCCGTTTTTGCGCGGCGTTCGCGCCACCATGTATACCAACCGGCCCTGGACCATTCGGCAATACGCTGGTTTCTCGACCGCGCAGGAGTCCAACGATTTCTATCGCAAGGCCCTGGCAGGCGGGCAGGCTGGCCTGTCGGTGGCTTTTGATCTGGCCACCCATCGTGGCTATGACAGCGACCACCCCCGCGTTGTGGGTGATGTGGGTAAGGCAGGCGTGGCTATCGACAGTGTCGAGGATATGAAGGTGCTGTTCGACGGCATCCCGTTGGACAAGATGAGCGTGTCCATGACCATGAACGGCGCAGTTTTGCCAACCCTGGCCAGCTATATCGTGGCGGCGGAGGAACAGGGTGTGTCCCCCGACAAGCTGGCGGGCACCATTCAGAACGACATTCTGAAGGAATTCATGGTCCGCAATACCTATATCTACCCCCCCGCACCGTCCATGCGGATCGTCTCCGACATCATCGCCTATACCGCTGATAACATGCCGAAGTTTAATTCCATCTCCATCTCCGGCTATCACATGCAGGAAGCGGGTGCGACCTGCGTGCAGGAGCTGGCCTTTACCCTGGCCGATGGCCTGGAATACGTGCGCACGGCGGTGGACAGCGGCATGGACATCGACAAATTTGCCGGGCGACTGTCGTTCTTTTTCTGCATGGGCATGAACTTTTTCATGGAAATTGCAAAACTGCGCGCAGCCCGCCTGTTATGGGCCCGCATCGTTCGGGAGTTTGACCCAAAGGATCCCAAATCCCTGATGCTGCGCACCCACTGCCAGACCTCCGGTGTGTCGTTGACCGAACAAGACCCCTACAACAATGTCATCCGCACGGCATACGAGGCCATGTCCGCCGTCCTGGGCGGCACGCAAAGTCTGCACACCAATTCGTTCGACGAGGCGATTGCCCTGCCCACGGAATTCTCCGCCAAGATCGCACGCAATACCCAGTTGATCCTGGCCGAAGAAACCGGCGTCACCAACGTGGTCGATCCCCTGGCGGGCAGTTATTACATCGAGTCCCTGACCAACAGCCTGGCGGAAGCTGCCTGGGAGATTATCCAGGAAGTGGAAGGCATGGGCGGCATGACCAAGGCCGTGGAAGCCGGCATGCCGAAGATGCAGATTGAGGCCGCCGCCGCCCGCAAACAGGCCCGCGTGGACCGGGGCGAAGAAATCATCGTCGGCGTCAATAAATACCAATCGGACGACAACGATCCCTTTGAAGTGCGCGAGATCGACAACACCGCCGTACGCGAAGCCCAGGTGGTCGGGTTGGAAAAAATTCGCGCCGCCAGGGACGAGGCCGCAACCCGCGCCGCCCTGGATGCCTTGGAAGCCGGTGCCAGGGGCAATGGCAATCTATTGGCCCTGTCCGTGGACGCGGCCCGGGTGCGCGCCACCCTGGGTGAAATATCAGACGCGTTGGAGCGGCCCTTTGGCCGCTATTCGGCTGAAGTCCGCTCTATCTCGGGCGTTTACAGTGCGGCCTACGAGGGCGATGAAGGTTTTGATCGCATCGTCAAGGATGTGGCGGACTTTGCCGTGGCCGAGGGTCGCCGCCCCCGCATGATGGTGGTCAAGCTGGGCCAGGACGGTCATGACCGTGGCGCCAAGGTGATCGCAACCGCCTTCGCCGACATTGGCTTTGACGTGGACATCGGACCGCTGTTCCAAACGCCGGAGGAAGCGGCGCGGGACGCCATTGAAAACGATGTGCATTTGATCGGTGTCTCGACCCAGGCTGCCGGGCATAAAACCCTGGTGCCTGATCTGGTCAATGCCCTGAAGGACCAGGGCGGCAATGATATTCTGGTGGTCTGCGGCGGGGTCATCCCGGCCCAGGACTATGACTATCTATACCAGCGCGGCGTGGCAGCCGTGTTCGGCCCCGGCACCAATATTCCGGAAGCTGCGGCTGAAATTCTGGCTCTGCTGAACAAAGCACGGGAGGCGGCATAGATGCCAAATGATACTGATGCAAAAGTACAATTATTGCTGGACCGGGCGGATATCAGCCAGGTTCTCTATACCTATGCCACAGCCATAGATACCCGAAATTTTGATCTATTGGCGACCTGCTTCACTGCGGATCTGGAGGCCGATTTTCGCAGTTTTGGCAGCCGGGAAATCATCAAGGGCCGGGATAACTGGCTACCCATCATCCAAGGCACTATCGAGGGCCTGGATGCGACCCAGCATCTGACCGGCAACCACGTCATCACTGTTGATGGCGACAGCGCCACATTGGTCGCCTACCTTCAGGCGCTGCATCGTCTGGATACCGCGCGCAGCGATCCCGAATATACCGTCGGCGGCTATTACACCTGCGATATGGCGCGGGGTGAGGGTGGGCTCCAAGACGGCCCCCATGACGGACGCTGGCGCATGCGCCGCTATTCCCTGCAAGTCACCTGGCACCGGGGCAACCGGGACATTCTGCGCCAGGCCCAACGTCGGTTGAAGAGTTAGGGAAGTTAAGTTCATGAAAGCTGTTGTCGTTCCGGTCACGCCGTTCCAGCAAAACTGCACTGTCATCTGGTGCGAAGAAACCATGATGGGTGCCGTATCAGACCCCGGTGGGGACATCGACCGGGTGCAACAGGCCATCGACGAACAGGGCGTAACGGTGGAAAAGATCCTCGTCACCCACGGCCACATGGATCATGCGGGCGGCGTTGCCGAATTGTCTGAACGCCTGGGCGTGCCCATCGAAGGCCCCCACGAGGATGATTTATTCCTGATCGAAGGCCTGTCCGAGGCCGGGGCCAAATACGGCCTGACGGAGGCCCGCCCCTTTACCCCGACCCGTTGGCTAAAGGGTGGCGATACTGTCAGTTTTGGCAACGAAACAATGTCCGTCCGCCATTGCCCTGGTCATACGCCGGGGCATGTGATCTTTCACGATGCCAAGGCCATGGTTGCCCTGGTGGGGGACGTCTTGTTCCAAGGTTCCATCGGACGCTCGGACCTGCCGGGTGGTGATCATGACACCCTGATCCGCTCCATCCGGGAACAGCTTTGGCCCTTGGGCGATGCCACAACCTTTGTCTCGGGCCACGGTGGCCTGTCCACCTTTGGCGATGAACGCCAGTCGAACCCATTCGTGGCGGATCAGCTGTTTTCAGACTAGTTTCTCACGCTCGAAACCCGCTGTTTCTTGTATGCTTAAGGTCTCCGAATTAGGGTATAAAGATATCCGCTATTCGTATTATTCGCTGCTTGAGAAAAGGACATCGGATTTCCATGGGCCAGCTGTTGGATTGCAATAAAATTCGCCGAAATATCGTACTGCCTTTGGGTATTGCAGGCGCTGTTTTGCTGGCGTCTTGTGCAAAAATGCCGGACATGATGCCGAAAGATACCGGCGAAGCAGCAGAACAGGTCAAGGTCGCCAAACAGGCGGACAAAAAGGCCCACATGGCGGAACAGAAGGAACTGGCGAAGGAGCGGCGGGAGGAAAAGACGGAGGACAAGGAAATCCTGGCCCTGAACGAGCGTATCCATACGCTTTCCTTACGGGTCGAGGATCTGTCCGAGCGAATGCATCAAATGACCCAGCGCCTTGAACATGACCCCTTGAAAATCGCCGAAATGGAATTGGCGATAAAGGCCATTGAAGAAAGAATTGGCGACGACGGGGCTGAGCACAAGGCACCGCGCCATGGCATGACCAAGAAATCGCCCAAGATGCCCGCCAAAAGTTCCGGCAAGGCATTCTGGGGCATTCAAATCGCCGCCTATAAGACCGAGGCCGGTGCAAAAGAGGCCTGGGCCGAGCTGTTGGATAACCCCATGGCTATCGAGCTACAGGAAGCCAAGGTTCAGTACATCAAGACCAAGCCGATGAAAAACGGCAAGCGGCTGATCCTCGTCGTCATCAACGACTATCCCAGTCACAAAGCCGCCAACGATGCCTGTGAATCCCTAAAAGAGCGTGGCATAGACTGCGTCGCGGCCCGCATCAGACCCTGACAGTCCGATTATTGCGCGTGGCTTTAACGATGCCATGCGCTAATCTGACACCATGACAACACCCGTTCGCAAACTCGCCGCCATCCTGGCCGCCGATGTGGTTGGTTATTCCAAGCTTATGGGCGAAGATCAGGCGCGTACCCTTGATGCATTGCGGCAATTGCGTAGGGAATTGTTCGAGCCGGTGGTCGATGAATATCGCGGCAATGTGGTCAAGCGCATGGGTGATGGCTGGATTGTCGAATTCGCCAGTGTCTCTGACGCGGTCGATTGCGCGTTGCGGTTTCAGTTCGGTTTGGCGGCGCACGAAATCATCCGCCTGCGCGCGGGCATACATATCGGCGAAGTGGTGTTCGAGGATGAGGACGTCTTTGGTGACGGCGTCAACGTCGCGGCCCGGCTGGAAGAACTGGCGGAACCGGGCGAAGTGCTGATCTCCGACACCGTGCACAACAGCCTGGACAAAAAATCAGCCGCGCAATTCAGCGGTGGCGATAACCAGGAGCTAAAGAACATTGCCCGCCCGGTTCACGTCTGGCGTTGGTCGCCAGGAGAGGTACAACAGGCCAAGTCGACAGAGGCCGCGCTGCCCCTGTCCGACAAACCCTCTATCGCGGTTCTGCCTTTCGACAACATGAGCGGCGATCCTGAACAGGAATATTTTGCTGACGGCATCACCGAGGATATCATCACCGAGTTGTCCCGCTTCCGCGAATTCCTGGTCATCGCGCGCAACTCCACCTTTGTTTACAAAGGCACGGCCATGGACCTCACCGCAGTCGCAGGGGAACTGAATGCACTTTATATCGTCGAGGGCAGCGTCAGGAAGGCCGGCAACCGGGTCCGCGTCACTGCGCAGTTAATCAAGGGCACCACCAACACCCACTTATGGGCGGATCGGTTCGACGGCGATTTGACGGATATCTTCGCCCTGCAGGACGAAATCACCTCTGCCATCGTCAGTGCCATCGCCCCCCGCTTCGTTCAGGCGGAGGCGGAGCGTTCCGCCAAATTATCCGCAACGCAGTTGTCCGCCTGGGACAACCTCCTGCGGGCCCGAGCCCTGCTGGCGGCGCTGGACAAACAAAGCGCACAGGATGCCTTGCCGCTGTTGCGCGCCGCCATTCGCCAAGATCCGCAAAGTGCCCAGGCCCATAATTGGCTCGCCTATGCACTGTTTCTCAACTCGGCGTACGGCTGGTCCGATGACCCGATTTCCGACCGCAATGAGGCTTTCGCGATCGCCCGCCAGGCGGTATCACTCGACCCCGATGATGCCTTGTCCCATGTGGTTTCGGGTATGATCTACGCGTCTACGGCGAATGACGTGGAAGCCGCCGCGCGAGCCAACGAAAAGGCATTGAAAATCAATCCGAACTTCGCCATGGCGCACGGCTTCCTGGGTGGAAATCAAGCAATTCTTGGCGACTTCGCGGCGGCGCGAAAGCATCTTGACCTTGCCTTGCGACTGAGCCCGCACGACCCCACCGCAGGCATCTGGCAGAGCCTGTATACTTTGGGCCTCTATAGCGCGGAACGTTATGACGATGTTGTTAGGAATGTCGACGAGGCGATCAAGACCTTTCCGGATTACCCCGCTAATTTTCGCCAGCGCGCGGCGGCATTAGCCATGTTGGGGCGGATGGAAGAAGCGCGCGACGACATTAAACATGTACTCCGCCTGGTGCCCGGTTTTACGATCGAGCGCGCGCGCCATTTACCGTTTTGGCCCGACATAGAGCCCTTTCTGGAAGGCTTGCGCAAAGCGGGAATGCCGGAAGAATGACAGCGCCCGTTCGCAAACTCGCCGCCATCCTGGCCGCCGATGTGGTTGGTTATTCCAAGCTTATGGGCGAGGATCAGGCCCGCACGCTTGATGCATTGCGCCAACTTCGCAAGAAATTATTCGAGCCGGTGGTCGATGAATATCGCGGCAACGTGGTCAAGCGTATGGGTGATGGCTGGATCGTCGAATTCGCCAGTGTCTCTGACGCGGTCGATTGCGCGTTGCGGTTTCAGATCGGTTTGGCGGCGCACGAAATCATCCGCCTGCGCGCAGGCATACATATCGGCGAAGTAGTGTTCGAGGATGAGGACGTCTTCGGTGAAGGCGTCAACGTCGCGGCCCGGTTGGAAGAACTGGCGGAGCCTGGCGAAGTGCTGATCTCCGATACCGTGCACAACAGCCTGGACAAAAAATCAGCTGCGCAATTCAACGGCGGCGACAGCCAGGATCTGAAAAATATCGCCCGCCCTGTACAGATTTGGCGTTGGTCATCCAGCGGAACGCAACAAGTGTTACCGGCGGAGAGGGGAATGCTGGCATTGCCCGATAAACCCTCTATCGCGGTGCTGCCATTCGATAATATGTCGGGCGATCCGGAGCAGGAATATTTCTCCGACGGCATGACCGAGGACATCATTACTGCCCTTTCGCGATTACGGTGGTTATTCGTGATCGCGCGAAACTCCACTTTCACCTACAAGGGCCGCGCGGTCGACATTAAGCAGGTCGGCCGCGAGCTGGGCGTGCGTTATATCCTGGAAGGCAGCGTGCGCAAGGCCGGGGTCCGGGTCCGTGTGACCGCACAGTTGATCGAGGCGGAAACAGGCAACCATATCTGGGCCGAACGCTATGACCGGGAGCTGGCGGATATATTCGATTTGCAGGACGAATTGACCGAGGCGATCAGCGCCCAGGTCGATGCCGAACTGGCCGGCAGCGAACGGGAACAAGCACATAAGAAGCCCACGACCGATCTGGACGCCTGGGAACTTTATCAGCGTGGCATGTGGCACTTCTATAAATACGGCAAGGATGATTTCATCGAGGCGCGGCGGCTATTTCAGCGCGCGCTGCAACGCTCACCCGAATTTGCCAATGCCCATGCAGGGCTTGCCGTCATTGCCTACAACAATGCCCTTCTTGGCTATGCCGAGGATAGGGCCGCGGACCTGGATGAAAGCCTCCATCACGCGGAAAAGGCGGTGGCCCTGGATGATCGGGATAGCTACAACCTTTATGCGCTGGGCCGCATTTTCACCAATTTGGGCGACCGTGACCGGGCCGTTTCGGCGCTTGAAAAAGCGATTAGGCTGAATCCGAATTCCGCCACCGCCCATCACGGCCTTGCCATGGCCCGTTACTGGTTCGGAGGGGCTACGGAAAGCATCTCCCTGCATACCCGGGCCATCCGCCTTAGCCCCTATGACCCGCAGCTATGGGCATTCCATTTTTTACGCAGCATGGCCTACAGTATGCTGGACCAACTTGACTTGGCCATCACTGACGCGAAAGTGGCAATACAGGAAAAAAGTGATGAATTCCTGCCATGTCTGGCGCTGGCCGTCGCCTGCAGCCTGTCAAATAACTATGATGAGGGCCGCGCCGCCTATCGCCAAGCGTCCGCCCTAAGACCGGAATTATCCGTAGCCTATATCAATTCGACAATGAGCCAAGTCCATGGGCCTTATATGACGAAGTATCTGGACGCCTTGCGCGCAGTCGGATTGCCGGAAGAATGACCGCGCCTTACCCTTCCTTGGCGTAGTCAACGGTCAGCCAGCGTTCGGGGCGGATAAAGACTTTGATCGCGTTGCCTTCGGCATAGCTTTCCGCCAACACGGCGGCGTAATCAATGCCCGCCTGTTCCCCCAGATAGCGTTGCGCCATGGGTTGCAGGTCGATCAACCTGTCTGACGGCTTGATGAAGGCGACCGGGCCTTCCAGCGAAACATACCTATAAGGCGATGCTGTTTCCTGAACCAACAGGCTGACGCGCAGGCCGGGGCGGAGCAATTTTCCCTTTCGGGCCGTGCTTTGGGTCAGGAACCATAGATCGCCGCCGGGCAGATAATCGAACCAGACCGGACTGGAAAGCGGGCCCCGCCCTTCCTCCGGTACGGACAGCACCCCTATACGCGCTTCTGCCAGGAAGGCCTCACGCTCGGCCACGGCCATACTCAACGCCATTACATCGTCTCCGGATTTGCCCAACTTTGTTTCCTGGGCCATGATAGCACCTCGCGCGTTGTATGGGAGGCGTTCGCCATGGAAACAAAGTT
>Ga0233439_10001274_pt1 | contig 32779 bp, 22 predicted proteins | sample SI_123_September_6_FD_182713 | JGI IMG/M metagenome (GOLD analysis project Ga0233439, IMG submission 182713) | Seawater microbial communities from Saanich Inlet, British Columbia, Canada - SI_123_September2016_100_MG | ecosystem: Environmental > Aquatic > Marine > Inlet | place: Canada: British... | reverse complement strand
TCTCGGTATTCATCTATATGATTAGGCATTAAGCATTGCCGCGGTAGCATAGATGTTTGTGAATTGAGATGTTCTAGACCCCCTCGTGATTTTTCTGTTAGCTGGATAACTGTAACATAATTATCCCATGGAGGTATTCCGAATAGGGCATGATGTTCTTTGATGACTTTATTCATGTCAAGTTTGAATTTACCAAGCATCTCTTCATCAATTGGGTGGCCACCACTATCCCACAATTTTAGAATATGATTTCTTCCATCGACTTTCCAACTAATATTTTCATTTTCATTAGCTTCAATAATGCCATCTAATAGTTCATCTCGATTAGGTGATGAAAATGTATGTGTGATTCCTGAATTGCTAGTAAGCGAACCCTTACATGATTTACTACTCTCAAGTTTGTATTGTGTTGCAGCAGACCAAGTGGAAGGGGTGTGCAAAGAGATTGAGTGTTTTTTATTCATTCTCTTCTCATCAATACCAGCGGTTGGAAGAAACCAAGTAAAAGGTGGCATCATATGGATATGTGTTGAATCAAGATGGTTAGATCTGCATGATAATTCAGTTGCCAATAATTTGTAACTAATGGAAATAGATTTTGTATTTTGAGGTATTTTTATTTTCATTGCATCAACTTCATGGCGATATGATTTCAACACATTACCTTCCTCATCAGTTGCGACAAATTCAGTCATATGCTGTATTGGTTCTCTTAAGAAATAGGACCCAGGCACCCACCTCGGGAAATGAAGTTTGAGAATTGGTTGTATGAAGGGGCCTTCGATATTAATGCCAACAAATAATCGTCTCGAACTACCTTCAGTAGCGTCAATTGAGAAGGTAATGCCTGAATCATCTGGGCTCATAAGTTAAGTTCATCAGCGGCGGTTGAAAGGTTCTCTGCTGTCAACTTCAGCAAAGCATCATCGCTACGACTAGCAAAATCTACTGCCTTTGCATTAATTTCCGGCTCCCCTGCTCTACCAATTAATCTCTCCAGAAGTCTTGATTTTTCTATTGTTGCAAGTCTTTCATCATCCATTAATAGCCAAAGTAATGCATCGCTCTTGGAATCTTTTCTTCCCCTTAACCATCGGGCAATAATTGAAAGATGACCTGCGGTGAGCAATTTTTGTATTTGTTCATCATCCACATCATCGCATATTTCGCCAAGTGCTTGACTGATTTGCTGTGTTTTGTTTGGAGGAGATGATTCTACCAACTTTAGTAAAGAATCTCCACCCAAGATTATCGCTGGTTTACTTAGTAATGAACTATCAATCCCGCTATCAAATAAATTGATTATTTCACTCTCAGAGATAGACTCTCCATTTGAAATAATAATTTTCAATGCGGCTTCTTTTACTGAATTGTTGCTGTCTTTAAGGGCACTCTTTCGCAATTCTTTGTCGGCCGAAGGGCTACAATATGCAAGTTTGCGAATATAATAGTCACTATTAACTGACAAATCTTGTGCTAATTCTAGATTTGTTGCAACTTGTAATAATGATTCAGCAGCTTTTCTCTGACATGTTTGGTCATCACAATTTAACAAAATCTGTGCATACTCGTTTGAATGTTCTCCAAATTGAATTAATAGGTTAGCAGCGCACCGATTAGCCTCTATCCATTCATGTTCAACTAATGGTTTTAGACTTTCAACTCCATTTTGCACAGCCCACTTTCGATGTGCTTCTAGTGATTTTGATTTGAACCACGGGTCTTTATCATCTAATAATGGGATAAAAGCCTCCAATGCACGTGATATATCTAAATCAAATAATACGCGTATTGCTCTTCTTCTTTGGCGTATATCTCGGTGGGATAAACGAGCCATTTCAGTATTTAGCCCGCCTGCCATAAACATTCCACCTAACATTCCATTATAGCGGCTGTGGCTGGTTAATCAGATTCCAAAATCATCCGAATCAAAGTCGTTATCGCCATCATGGTCATATCCTCCAGGGTTTGCCAAATTTGGTTGAACCATAAGTTGTAATAATGGCCACAAGCGAATAAATGAAGGTGATGCTTGGTACAATATACGAATCATTGGATGGTCTTCCATTGCAGTATTGTTTTCACCTGGAGGTGGTAAATCATCTGGTAATTCCCGCAAGTCAATTATCAAATTTGTAATTGAATGTTGTTCTTCTTCGGTTATTAATTCCATTTCTTGGAAAGTTTCTATCGCTAATTCTAATATATCTGCTAATTCATTTGGACTAATCGGTCCAATTCCTGCATCTGTAATATCTACGGGGCCAAAACTGACATGCCCTAGGTCAGTAGGAAGTAATTCACCTTCCTGACATTCCAATTTCATTAATTTCTGACCTGTAATTCCACCGATTGGTGCGATTATAAATCCAGACTCTGAAACTCTAGAAGTAATCCACTGCGGCAATTCTTTTAATTGCCCAGTGACCAAAACACGATTTAATTCTCCAGGGAAAGCGATTGGGGATATTTGCAGCGATTCAATATGTCTAACTTCAATCGTAGGCCAATGAGTTAATCGTGATTTTGCATGTTGAATAGCACTCTGTGAGGGATCAATTATTTTGACAGTTCCATCTTCACCAACTATCATCGCAATCAATGCTGCGACATATCCACTTTTACAACCAATTATTACAACATCATTGCCTTTCTGTAGTTCCAAATGATATAATAGAGTTGCAATCATATGAGGTGCTGAAATGGTTTTAACGGCGCCATTATCATTTTGTAAAAATGTAATCGGTCGGTCAGCAAAATAATCTGTTGTTTCAAAATCAGTAAAATATTCGACTTCTATTTCTAGCATTGCTTCTTTAATGTCATCAGTGAGGGGGACTCCATTCTTTTCTAAGCGCTTCAATAGAGCTTTCATTTCATTTTGTTCACTCATTTAATCACTCCCCGAATACCAATAATTTCACGTTTTGTTGTTTTTTTCATTGTAAATATTCATTGATTCTTCTATTTCAGTTTCGGATACTGTTCCAAATGATTCGCTTTTTAATTTGATTGAAGATTCTTCAATCTCAATATTTTGTTTTATCGTTGACAATAATCGTTGGAAACTTTCAGATTCAATATTGTTATTATCAATGGCTTCAATTTCAATTGATTCTACAATCTCTTTCATCTCTTTGGGCGTCAAATACTGTCGATTAAAAGAGGAGAACATATCATCCATTATTATCGCTTCAATGCGACTCAAATGTTCAGAAACAGTCGCTCTAGCAAGCCCCATTCCTTCGGACAAGTCAGTAATTCTTACACGTTTAGGAATGTCATAATATCCTTGGTCATAGGCATATTTTGCTAATTGCATTTGCTTTGGTTTCAGTGGACTTCCTTGGTCACAGATGTTAATATTAAGCGCACGTGCGCTGGTTCTATCCGGTTTTAACATCAATCTTGCAACTCCTGATAATAATCTAAGTTTCATTGATTGTCCTTGTATTGTATAGGTCATGCCTTCACCATCAAGTTTACTCCCCGCCACTGTAGTTGAACCGCCAGTTCGGGCATTTAGATTAGATAATGAATGATCAAGGCGCATCAAAATAACATATGAACTAGAATCGTCAACCGGCTCATGTAGGATTTCAAGAACTTCTAGGTAGTATAATTCATTGAGCATTTCAGGTGTTTTTCCTTCAAGAAAATCTATTTTGAATAAACAACGTATGTCTTTTGGAACTCTTTTTACATATGATAAAAAGACGATTTGTTTGACAATTTCATACACAGGCCCAACATCGATGTTGAGGAGGCGCTCTTTTTTCCAAAAGAATGTCACCTCTCGCATATAATAGTCCAATGGCTAATTACTGATAAGTGCGCTCCCGTCAAGTGTATTTTCAGACTTAGCGCATTTCCAACCAAGCGAAAAATGAGATAATTGGAAGTAATATTATTAACAGTTTATTTGTTCTTCTTTGGTAGTTTAGAAGCTCTGCAGAAGGTTGCGGAATTACTTCAATAGATTTTGCACTTCTATTTCTTCTTGTTATGTTAACATTGTTTTCGACATAGGTTAGAACTCTATTTCTTAGACTTTGTTGGTTGTTACTATCTTTTCCTTGACCTACAATGAACCTAACAGGGTATTTTTCTGCCAGTATTAAAGCATCTTTGACTACATTTTCAATGTTGGTCAAGTTGTGCATGTCAATTCTAATCGTTCTTCCATCACTTACAATATGGCTTAATGAACGCCATTTACCTTGACCTTCATTGTGAATTTGCAATGCCTCTCTTGCTATTTGCAGAGGTTCTTCTGCCAAAGCAACAGGTCTCCTTCTTTTGGCAAGAAATGGTCCGAGAGCTATCGAACAAAATATCGGTGGTAAGCAGAGCAGGGATACTAATCTCTGCAATTCACTTGGATCGGTCAATACAGATACCACAGCTAATGAGAATCCGAGATATAGTCCTAGGAATCCTCCAGCCTCCATGCCTGTGGCTAAACCAACAGGCTCCCCCTCCAGTTCCCCCATATAGTTGAGGAAATTGACAAATGACATCAATGCTTTGCCTAATAAAGAATATAACTCCCCTACTTCTATTGTGGTACATGGGAAAGAATGGCTTGAATAATCGGGGGCCTGAGAGGAAAGTAGGCCTTTGGATTTTCTATATCAGTGGTTTCTTTTTCATATCATTTTTCATCGCTCCCTCCATTGCCCCAGAAGGAAGTATCACAAATATTTCCGGCCGAGCAAATGCATTTGATTTTGCGACTTCTGACGGATTTGGATCATTAGGAAACAGTAACCAATCATTAGCATCGCATTCTCATGAAGATGGTACTATTCATACACATAATGAATTTGCTTGGACTGAATTAGACCCATATTCTGGATTTATTTATGCCTTTGGAGATATTAATTGTCATAATAAGCATGAACGTTCTTTGGAAATTAATGGTAACCAAATGCCAGTATGTACTAGAGATATTGGAATTTTCTTGGGATTAGCAATAGGTGGTTTTGTGTTTTCTAGAAGAGGATATAATCGTTGGACAATCAAAGATACTTGCTTATCAATCATTCCAGATAATTGGTTAGAGAAAATCTATAGAGGGAATCATAGAACACTTGCTTGGATAGGTTTTGGGATGCTATTTTGTCTTCCTCTCATCGTGGATGGGTTTACCCAATTATTAACTGATTATGAATCAAATAATTTCACTAGACCTCTTACAGGAGGTCCATTTGGAATGGGGCTTGCAATATTGATCGCTTCGATGTATTCTGCAAGGCCGGTCAAGTTTGCCACCGCGAGTCAAGTAGTATTACCAGGTGGTGCGAAATTTGAGTTACAAAAAGAACTTGAAGAAGAATAAATTCATTGTGGTGGCTCCATACTCCACCACACAATTAATTCCTCAATATTCTGCGGAACTGGACAATTTTCATGCCCACTGGTGAGCATTTCCAATCTTGAAATAACATTGGCGACGGCTTTCCTAATCACTGGAGGTGGAGATTTTTCTTGCCCTAATAGGAGTATGTCTGCCAAAGCGTCTTTCCATTCACCTTGTGGATTTGATCTCCTCCAAGAAGCAAGTGATGGACGCAATGGCCACATTGCTAATGCTAAACGGCAGTATCCAATTTTATCATCTCTTAATTTGAACATTTGCGCATCAGCGAAAGGTACGTGAGATTGCTGCTTATGAATCCACCATTCCTTCTGCAACCATCTAACCAATCTTTGAGTATGTCTTTGAGTAACCATTCTATGGGGGCCAAGTGATTTGTGTAATCTCGGAATTTCACTTGAACCTGCAATTAGCGAGAGAGTCCCTAATACCGCCCAACATGATTGGGCATGAGGGCTTGCTGGAACGTCAAATGATTTTGCAGATTCCTTTGGCCAATTTGTTTCTGCGAGATGCATCCAGTTTGATGGCGATTCACCTGAAAGCCAGCCAATATTCATCGATGCCTTTTCTTGGGGAGCCCCCGGTAGTCTTGTTTGTTTCTTTACATCACTAACTAAAGTGCTCAATAGGTATCTATCAACTTCATCAGCATCAACATTCAGAGGTGCAGGCCTTCTATTGAAAAATGCGCGTAACTCTTTCCTCAATTTTCTTCGCAGTTCATCCAAACCTCCTTCATTGAGAATTGGGCCAATAACGCAACACTTGTCAAATGGCGGAGGTACAGTTATTTTCCCTGATAACAGGTCGTTGAAACCCTTTCTTATCGTCTTTTGAATTTCAGGAGTTTCAAAATATTCTTTTTTCCCGCTAGTCATTCTCAATGTACCACTTCTTATTCTTTTTATGGCTTTATCAGGGTCGCAGTCTATCCAAAATACTAGGTCGGGGATCATTGAGGCAGCATTCATTTTTGCTACTTGCTCTAGACCTAATTCACCCACTACTCCCTGATAAATCAGTGAAGAGTGGATATTTCTATCCGAAATCACGACATGTCCCTTCGCTAGGAGTGGTCTAATCCATGTGTGCGAGTGGTCTAATCTATCCGCTGCAAATAATCCCGCTTCCTCAAGAGGAGTTTTATCGCCTAATTTGACAGATGCTAAGGCAAGTTTTCCTAATTCACTATGCCTTCTTGGTTCATGGGTTGCATGATGGCCAGGGAAGGGAAAATCGGAAACTAATTCTTGAAGAATTCTCGCCGCTTCACCTTTTCCGGAACCGTCGCCCCCCTCAACAGTGATGAGATACACACTCAAACCTCCTGATAATCATCAAATTGTTCTCTAATGAATATCATTGTAATCATTCCTAAGAGAATTAACGCAGGTCCAAAGACGATTAATCCCCTACTAAAAAGGGCGATTCCTGCTAGATATTGTGTTCTTCGATAACGTCGGCCTCTTCTAACTTCAACAGCTGCTTGAATACCTACAATACCGGTTATTACTGTGAGTACTCCAATCGCTGTTGATAGACCTACTGCACTTTCTAGGTCCCATCCTTGAGCTACAGTATGGTGGTCTCTTGTAATCGTTTCATTACCGTAGGACATTGTTATTGGACCAACACCTGCTTGTTCTGGTATTATTTTCAATTCCATTGTATTGTAGCCATTTTTAGACAGTTTCAATAAATGTAATTCAGAAATAACATTGTCCAAGAAAAATAATCCATTAGAATCTGTTTTCGTGGTGCGTAACACTGTATTTGACTCAATATCAATTAATTCTACAGTTACATTTTCAACTTCAAAACCCTCTTCTGCTTGAATTGCAGAGCCAATGAGGTCAACAGAATCAGTAGGTGCGAAGAATGATGACGAAATGATGTCTCCAGGGTTTCCCTGTAGGATTAAGGCCCCGCTCATCATTCCCAATAACGAACCCAATAAAATCAAAGACGCAGCAATTGTTCTCCAGCGCCCCCTTTCAACTTCCTCCAATCTTATCCAGCGTTGTTTTGTTTTTTCTGCTGCTAATTCCACTGCAGCATCAACTTCTTCAACACTGACAACCAATTCTTCACTAGAAGCAATTGCTCTTTGTTCAGTAGCATCTTGAGAGGCTTGAAGTTGTGACTTAACACGTTCCTTCAGTGCAGCCTTTCTTTCATCAATGCTCTTCTCTGACATGCTACTGCAACCTCCGCTCAAACCGTAGGGTGTCGTGCGCGGATATTACCCCTTTCCCACGTAGTCCGCGCAAGATTTCGCCATTTAATCAACAAAGCGTCTAAGGATAACCAAGGAAATAATGCAAAGGGCAAGAACACTTGTAGACAATATTGTCAATAATATTGAAGAATCCGCTCCGTGTTCAACCTCTGAATCAACAATTATGTGTTGTTCCACTTCTGAATCATTTGTTTGCGATGTCTTTTCCTGTTGTTCTAACGGAGTGTCAATTGAAGTCCATGCACCAGTTAACAAGCCCAATTCTACGATTTTGCCAACACTTTCAAGTGATTCAGCACTAACTTTGTCTGCTGTGTCTTGAGTTGTATGCCAATAACCTTCGTAAGGCTCGGCATTTTTTCCGTATGCTATATCAATAATATCCAGTGATGGAATTCCAAGATAGAATGCATGAACATGGTCATCGAAAATGGGCAATGATTGATTGGACCAAATGACATCAGACCTTTGGCCATTGCATCCATCAACTTGATTTGAGAGTCCCAGTTTTTGACCCAGTAGTATCATATTTTGAGTTAATATTGGTGTAGAAGGACTAATTTTTGTCAAATGCAAGTCCGAATCTCCAATCATATCTAGCAGAATAAATGATTCAGTACGATTTATTTCATCTTCAGTTAAGTTATCGGCCCAAGCTTTAGCACCGAGCGTGTAGTTATCACCTTGATCTTCTGCATCAGAAAATAGCAGCATCACTTCATTGTTCAAATTCATCCCCGGAATTATTCGCCCCAGCTCCATAAGGGCGGCAACTCCACTAGCGCCATCATTTGCCCCTAGAATCGGAGTGTTGCGAAGAGATTCATTCGAGTCTCTATTAGCAACATTTCGAGTGTCATAATGCGCAGATAAGACAATTCTGCCCAACTTATTTGTCTCATTTTGGCTTAAGTTTTGAGGTTTCCATGTTGCAATCACATTTGTCAGTTCAATCTCATGAGATATATGGTTCTTGAATTCGACATTCCATCCGAGAGTTGTAAGATTCTCAGATAATGATGTTCTCAGTAATGATGAAGCGTTTGAACCAGGCAATCTTGGACCAAGTTCAGTTTGCCAAATAACACTTTGATTTGCCGAAGTACCATTAAACTGTAATTCAGTTGTTTTTTGGCAAATGTCAACCGAATCACTCCAAGTATCGTTATCCTCACTTGCAGAAACAACGTTGATGAGTAAAAAACAGGCAAAAAGAACTCCTATGAGGCGTTTTTGACTACCGCTTTGCTTACGAGGCGACAAGAGCATTATTGACGCCTCATAGACCGAGTATTAAATACCTCATTTCAAGTCGTGATATTGGAAACCAGTAATGCGTTTCCCTGAGGTCAAACAAATGTCGGAACTACGCTCCAGTCCAGCCTTCATCTTTGTAGCGGTATTGCTAATGGCTAGCATGTCTCCAATACTGTTGTCAACAGCGGCGCAGTCTAATGAAAATAGCGCCTCTGGTGCAGTGCCATATGATGCAGGAGGCATCATCATTGGAGACATTTCGGAGTTCAATCTTGAAGATGGAAGAGAGTATTTGTTAATTGAAGAAGAGGAGAAAGTCGTCTCGGCCTCGTCATTCATGAAAATAAAATGGATTGAAGCGGGAATGCCCGGCGTGGATGAAATGGTAATTCAACCTTCTACCAGTGGCCGTTCATCGGCAAGAGCATGTTCTGCGCATGTGGTGGGTGATACTCTAAATGTGCCAACCTCTGGTGGTTCAATTAGCACATATGTTGCAAAAACGACAGTTTCAGTAGCATTCCTTGTACAATCGGGAAGAACTCTTTCTTCTACCGTTCTGAATAATCTTGCTCAAACATGGGATCAAACAATTTATCCAACAATGACTACTTACTACGGTAAGGACTACCAAGATGGAAGAGGATTGGCTCCTCCAGATAAGGATAACAATTGTCAAGTTCAAATTGTAATTTATGATATTGATGGTGCGTATAACATCGGCGGATATTTCGCCCCTTCTTTTGCTTCTTCACGAGAAGCAATCTTTGTTGATTATGCTGACATTACATTGACTTGGGGTAAATCAATTCTTGCTCACGAGTTTGAACATCTATTACACAATGCCCAAGACCCATATGAGAATCTTTGGATTGATGAAGGAAATGCAGATGTTGCAATCTACCTTTGTTTTGGTGCGGATTCAACTCTTACAGGGCACGTGAATGCTTGGACCTCAAGTCCTAATTTGAGTGTTCGATGGTGGAATCAAAGGATTGCAGATTATGGTGCAGGTTACATGTTCAACATGTACTTGGCTGAACACCTCGGTGGAGGGCCTGCTGTAAGGCAGTTAGTGCAGGATAGCGCAACAGGCGGTCAAGGAGTTGTCAACTTAGCACTCTCGCCACAATCGGGTCAATCAGGTAAAATTGGTAGAACTATGTCTGAAGTGTTTGCCAATTTCTCTATTGCTGCTACATTGGATAGTGATCAAGGCATATTGGGGTATCCGAATCTTCAATTGACTCAAACCTGTGCTTCAGGTTCATTCTGTAGAGCGCAACCAGCGGATACTAATTCTGATTGGGTTGGACCATGGTCATCAACAGGGCACAGTGTAGAAGGTTGGGGAATTCGCTCATTCAAATTCACTCCAGGTGCATCATCGCCAGCTCCTTTGACAATGAGATTTACCACCGATGTCAGTAATTTTGACGGAGTGTTGGTTTCAAAATCAACTGCAGATGGGCTTTGGAGTGTTTCAGAATTGAATTTCCAAAACAATGTTGCAACCGGACTAATACCTGGTTTTGGTAATTTAACCGATGAAGTTTGGGCGATTACATGGTATGCGAGTACAGTTGCAGACTGCGATTACACTTCTTGTGGTTCTTCATATCCACAGGGTACAATCGATGTTGAGGCTGCAAGGATTACTTCTCCTGCAACCGTTGCATTGAACACGACAACGCTCTCTGATAGAGATGATGATGGCTCACCAGATACAGCTCACATCAATTACAATGTTCTGTCAAATGCGTTCTTTGAAGATTTAGATGTGACAGTCACGGTAAAGGACGGATTTGGTAATGAAATTGATTCTATTACCAATCGGATATCTGCCGGTGGCGGCGTAGATGTCGGAGGAGATGTTTACTTTACGGCAGCTATTACAGACCAATATACATTTGATTTGGAGATGCGAGATATGTTAGGGGATGTTGTTGATTCAATACCTACAGCCCCTCAATCGCTGACAAACATGCGACCAACTGCAAACGGTAGTGTCGCACCGAATCAAACCCAAACATGGGAAAATGTTCAATTCATCGGAGATGGATTTGATGCTTGGGGACTATCACTTGACAATAATTCATTACCATATTACGACTCACCAATCGCCTATACATGGGATTTTGGAGATAATATGACTTCGAATTTGAAGTCTCCAATTAGACACTATACCTCAGTTGGAACCTATAATGCAACTTTGAGAATACAAGATGTTGGAGGAACTTGGTCTGAAACGGATATTCATGAAATTGTGGTTAATGATACTACACAGCCAGTGCCTATTATTACTGTTAACAATGTTGTAATAGAAACAGAAATTTCAATATTGACAAACCAAAAAATCCTGTTTTCGGCAGGTAGAACTGCTGATAATGTGCCAACAAACCACCTTCAGTTTGATTGGGATTGGGGAGATGGTTCTAGTCAAGGGGATATTGGAATGTATTCAACTCACCATGAATGGGGTGCACTGAATTCAACAAATGAGACATACACTCTTACACTCAGTGTTTCCGATGGAATTAATGTTGGTGTCAAGTCAATATTGGTTCATGTCAGCAATCGTGTTCCAGTTCAAATTTGGTCTGAAAATATGACTACATATACCTATACACCTCTCGTAATGCCAGATGTTTTCAAGGATTTTGATGGGCAAATTGTAACTTATGCATGGAGTTTCCCTGAGGGTGTAAATCTTAACGGAGGGGCACTTGATAGGAATGATGATTTTACAACCACTAGCAGTGCTCTATCTAATCCTGTAGTCGGATGGAATTATGATGGAGTGATGTCTGTGCAACTAACGGCAACTGATGATGATGGAAGCTCATCAACAGCACAATTTTATGTTACGGTTCTCAATCAATTACCAGTTTCTGATTTCCTTGTACGAACTACAGCATCAACTGGCTCTGAAATAATCGATTTCCGTGCTACAGATGGGCAAGTTGATTCACCGTATACCTTTGATGGAAGGAATAGTTTTGATCCCGATGGAACGGTTGGAGATTCAAGTGACCTTACTTTCAACTGGAGTTTTTCAGATGGAACATTCGGAGATAGACCACAAGTAACTCACACCTTTACTGAACCTGGAGTCCACAATGTGGTACTTATTGTAACAGATGAGAGAGGTGAAGAAAGTATCGTAAAGACGATGACCATTAGAATCTCAAACCCAGTTCCAATAATTAGTGTGAAAATATTAGATGCATGGCTAGAAGGAAATATTGTAACAGATGAAACCTCTTTCCCAGAAGGGACAGTAGCGGAATCTTGGTCCAGAACATTTGATGATGATGGAAATACAATCGCAGCACCAGGGACATTACTATACTTTGATTCAGAAGGAACTAGGGATGGCGACCGACGTTATGAAGGAATGTATGTTCCACTTGAACCGGCTTCACCAGAATGGAATGGTATCGTCAGTTATACTTGGGATTTCGGAGATGCTACCCCGTTGAATCATGAATCGTCTCCATGGCATTCCTATTCACTTCCAGGAGAATATATTGTAACATTAACAGTTAGAGATTCATTTGGAACCGGAGATGTTACTAGGCAATCATTTACAATAATTATCGAAAAACCTCCGGTAATTGAAGAAATTTTTATCCCAGAAGATGTGTTTGCTGGTGATGTTAATTCCTTGAGTGCCAATATCACCTTTGCAGAAAATGATGAAATGATAGTTTACAGAGATTTGAATGTAGAAGATGGATCAATTAGTGACCGTGACGAGAGAATAGAATCTGGATTATTAGTGCAATGGGATTTGGACTTGGATATAGATGCTAATGAAAATGGCATTTATTCAGATGATTGGGTATCTCCGCTAATAGGTTCTAAGTCAAGAGTTTCTGCAAGTTGGCAAGAAGCAGGATTGGTACAAATTAGAATTCAAGCCTGTAATGGTCTTGAAATGTGCGATGAAATGGATACAGAGGTACAAGTCCTCCCAGATGCAGAAGTGCCACCATCGCTGTCCGATTTCAGTGTCGAAGATTGGAAAAATTGGCTCGCAGATGCGGGTTCAGACCTATTGACATTCATCGTATTAATCGCAGCAGCACTCATCCTTGGATGGTTTGTGATGAGAGAACCTACAGAAATAGAAGAGGAAGCGAAGAAAGCAGCGGAAACCTATGATGTAGAACATGTAGAGTCACAAGGTGGATTGTTGGGTATGGATCATCACGCACCGCCACCAGCTCCAGCTATACTATCAAAGGATGAACGCCGCTCGGATGATTCTGGTTATATTCGTCCTCTAAGAAGAAGAGGTTGAGCGTTATCTCCATCAACCCCCTCTGTATTGGGATGTATGAAGGGAGGTAGTTAGTAGTGCGGATAGTGACGATTTTTGTAGCGATATTAATCCTAATTCCTCTCACTTCAAGTGGTTTCACTGGAGGTGGCATAATTTCTAATGCCCAAGCTGCTAGTGCCTGTTCAGGTGATTGGCAACCAGTGGTTTGGAATGAATCCATGCAAAGAGTTGCAGAAGTTCCGTTCTCTTGGAATTATAACAATGGTTACTATTTTGACGAAGATGATGGTAACAACAACGGGAATATTGAGAATAACCATCCTCTAAGTCCAGAACAACCATACATGTACCAAGATTCTTGGAATAGGCAGACATTATTGCCTTTAACAGAAGATTATAGCACATTTATGAAAGTGGGAAATGATAGCGTAGGCGCACTACGTCTAAACCTTTCAAGTGACTATAGAACCACAATTTGTGTAACATTAACTCACTCGGTTGGCGATTCAATAATTCCTGCATTTGGCGATGTCTATTTGATGACTACAAACCAATACGAGTCCTATGCCGAATCATACTCAATGCAACACAATGAATGGGATTGGTGGGGTGACTTTGAAAATAATCTCAAAAACATTGACCCAGAGTGGAGAAGTTTTGACATTTGGGGATGGCGCACCTTTAGGGATGCACATGAATATGAAAATACTGATGAAGTTGCCCTTTCAATCAGTTTGGATGGGCCTGAGTACTATCAAAGCCTATTTGGTGGCGATAATTGGGAAGACTTCTATTTAGTAGTCGATACATGGGATAATTCACATGATTCTGACGCAGAAGCCACGAATAAGATAATTCATGCTGATGTTTCAATAGTAACGACACTACGTTCCTTTGTTCTACCGCCTTGGACTGTATCAATTGCTTTCTTAGGAATCGTAGGTTCAATGATGATTGCACCAATTATCGTAAATCGTAAGTATATGGGGGCAGGATTAGGGGAAAAGCAAGAAGAGTTGATTCCTTCATTGGAAATACCTCCTGCAGTTACACACGAGTCTGTTGTAAAAAACATCCCTCCTATGCCAGAATTACCACCGCCGAGCCAATAGGCATGACGAGTCTTGTTTAGATACTAATTCAGTATTCAAGAAGTGCCCAGGCGTCTCTTAGGTCGTTAACATTGACCAATCCTTTCTCGTTTAATCTAAATTCGTTTAACATTGTAGCAAAGACCAGTGTTTGGCCCAGTACAGGTGCGTGAATACGAGTCCAATCTCCACCATTGCCCAATCCCATCAAACTGAATCTTATATCTCCATCAGCTAAACCCTGTGATGCTTCAATGAGTTGCAATGCATCTTGATGGTTAGTTACTTTCCCACAGAACTTGATTATCTCTCCAAGGTCTTTATGTGAGTGAACTAATTCTGAAATATCTGCTGCAGATGGCATAGATTGATTGTTGTGGGTGGATGCTATCACTTGGCAACCAGCGGCCTTTGCAGCAGCCAATAGTTCAGTTCTCACCTTCTCTTCAATACTTGTTTCAAGGTCAACCCATGAAACACCAGAAGAGATAGCCATTTTCAAAATCTCAATGCGTTGTTCTTCTGTGCCGATAAAGAATCCGCCTTCACGAACTGGCCTTACTGTGAAAATAACAGGTAATGAGATTCCTTCTTTGAAAGATTCAATCGAAGTTTCAACATTAATTGATTCGTATTCACGGGTTGCCCACTCAACAGCAGGAGGGGTGTAAGAAATCCTTTCACCATCTTCTCCTTCTGAGATAGTGGCTTGAGGTCTTATCATGTACAATCGATCAAAGCGAATCTCAATCATATCGGCACCAGCCAGACTTGCTCTTGCCGCTTCGTCCATTACTTCTTTCAACGTAGTCGCTTCAAGAGAGACGCACACCTTTGGGTCAGCCATGAATTGGGCGACCTGCCTCCCGTTCTTAACGCTCACGCTTCGAAGTAGTAATTTTGTTTGTGAATTATTGACAAAATTAGCGTCAATATTAGTTATCTATGGGTGGGAATTAATAGGTCTTAATATCAATAATAATCTCTCTTATTAATTGTGATATTTATTAATAATTAGGCCACTAATTGATTATTAATTGAAAGTATTATTGGCAATTAATGAATGGATGCGCAAAACGCCTCTTTTCGCCGCAATATTGCTTCGATGACGCCAGGCTCCGGTGAAGGTGAAACAAGCCATTATAGCACACTTTTAGCCCTATTTCTTGTATATTGAACACTACCTTTACAAGCCTTGGGCGTGGCCTATTAGGGTATAGGGAGTTGAAGTGCTAAGGCGATGTAGATAATACGAAATTTTCAAAAAAATAGTTCGTATTAATGGTGTTAATTATTACTCTTAATTAACAACTCTAATAATCATTAAATATACTCGTATTAATAATCAATTACTATCAATCAGGTGAATAAAATGTCAGACGATTATGGCGCATCAAGCATACAAGTCCTCGAAGGTCTAGAAGCGGTTAGGAAACGCCCTGGAATGTATATAGGAGATCCTAACGATGGTACGGCCATACACCATTGTATTTGGGAAGTAGTCGATAATGCGGTGGACGAACACCTAGCGGGTCAAAATGACCGAGTAGAAGTCAATATCAAAGCTGATGGCTCACTCTCAGTCAGAGATTACGGGCGAGGAATACCTGTCGGTATTCATGAAGAATTTGGTATATCGGCTGCACAGGTCATCATGACTAAGTTGCACGCCGGTGGTAAATTCGATAATGATGCATACAAAGTATCTGGAGGATTACACGGAGTTGGTGTTTCAGCAGTAAATGCAGTATCTGAATGGATGGAGATGACAATTCATCGCGATAACAAAATTTACTTCCAAAGATATGAAAAAGGCGTACCGGTCACAGAGTTGGAAACAATCGGGACTTGCCAAGATACAGGCACAATTATCGCTTTCAAGCCAGACTTGGATATTTTCCACAACATTACTGAGTTTGATTTTGAGACAGTTGACACGCGTCTAAAAGAGACTTCATTCCTAAATGCTGGTTTGAAAATTACAATTACCGATGAACGTGGTGAAGACGAGCATGTTAGTGAGCACCACTATGAAGGGGGAATCAAAGAATTTGTTCACCAACTAAATATTCGTCGTGTAGCAATGCATAGTGAAGTAATCCATGTTGAAGGGGTAAGAGAAATTGAACTTGGAGATGTTTCTGTTGAACTTGCACTACAATGGTCTGATGCATTTAGCGAATCGATTCAATGTTATACAAATATCATCCGAAATAAGGATGGAGGGACGCATATGAGTGGCCTTAGAGGCGCATTAACTCGAAGTGTAAACAAGTATGCAAAGGATAGAAAGTTGCTGAAAGGAAACACACTTTCGGGAGAGGATGTAAGAGAAGGTTTGACGGCGATTGTCAGCGTTAAACACCCAGACCCATCATTTTCATCACAAACTAAAGATAAATTGGTTAGCAGTGAAGTAACAGGAATTGTCGATTCTATTGTTTACGAAAAACTTGGTGACTTCTTTGAAGAAAACCCATCGATTGCTAAGCAGATTGTAGAGAAGGGATTGTTGGCGAGTAAAGCGAGAGAAGCAGCTAGAAAGGCAAGGGATTTGACACGACGTAAAGGAGTATTGGAAGGCGGTGGCCTCCCTGGTAAATTGGCGGATTGCCAATCAAGAATACCTGCAGAGTGTGAAATCTATCTCGTAGAAGGTGATTCAGCGGGCGGTTCAGCGAAGACTGGCCGCGATAGAAGAATACAAGCAATATTGCCATTGCGTGGAAAAATTCTCAATGTCGAACGCCAAAAGAGAAATTTGGTCAAAGTATTCCAAAACAATGAGATTCAAACAATGATTAGGGCCTTTGGAGCAGGAGTTGGAAATGACCCTGAAGACGAAGGTGCTTTCAAGACGGAAAAAATGCGCTATTCAAGAATAATAATTATGACTGACGCAGATGTTGATGGTGCACACATTAGAACGCTAATGATGACCTTCTTGTGGAGATTTATGAGGCCGGCAATTACTGGCGGCCACGTCTATATTGCACAACCACCACTGTACCAAATTGCGAAGGGGCGTCTTAGCAAGTATGCATTCTCTGATAATGAAAGAGATGAAATAATTGCTGAGATGAGAGAAGATAACCCGAATGCAAAAATCGGTATTCAAAGATACAAAGGTCTCGGTGAAATGAATCCAGACCAATTGTGGGATACTACAATGAATCCAGAGACTAGAACTATGTTGAAAGTAACTGTTGAAGATGCAGAAGCATCTGATCGCATGTTTGAAATCTTGATGGGAGAAGATGTCCCAGATAGAAGGGCTTTCATCGAAAAGTACGCAAAGGAGGTGACCAACCTTGACATCTGAAGCACCAGAAGAAAACCAAGAAACAACCGAAGAAGAGCCAATGCAAATTGGCAATATTCTAAGCCACTCAATAAATGAAGAAATGAAAACATCGTACATCAATTATGCGATGTCCGTAATTATAGGAAGAGCGTTACCAGATGCTAGAGATGGATTAAAACCGGTACATAGAAGAGTTCTCTATGGTATGTTTGAAGGTGGCCATACATCTGAAAAAAAGTTCAGTAAATCAGCACGTTCAGTCGGAGAGGTAATGGGTAAATACCATCCTCACGGTGACCAATCTATCTATGATACAATGGTTAGAATGGCGCAAGATTTCTCCCTGCGTTATCCACTTGTTGATGGACAAGGTAATTTTGGTTCAATAGACGGTGACCCGCCTGCAGCAATGCGTTATACAGAGAGTCGTCTTGACCGTATTGCCAAGCATATGTTAGAGGATATTGATAAGAAGACAGTTGATTTCCAACCAAACTTTGATGATTCTGAACAAGAGCCAACGGTTTTACCTTCAAGACTACCAAATCTTCTATTGAATGGAAGCGATGGAATTGCTGTGGGAATGGCAACAAAAATACCTCCACATAATTTGACAGAAATTGCTGCTGCGGTTGACTTACACGTCAACCGAATCATGGAAGATAATGGCGACTTATCCACTATGCCAAATATTTCAATCAACGAATATATGGAGCATGTACAAGGTCCTGATTTCCCAACAGGTGCAAGTATTCATGGAATTGATGGTATTTATGACATGTATTCTACTGGAAAAGGAAGGTTCCATGTCCGTTCAAAGTGTGAAGTGCTTGATGATGCTAAAGGAAAGAGAGTGATTATCACTGAGATTCCATACCAAGTAAAGAAAGCAGATATGCTTGTTCATATTGCTGATTTAGTCAATAAAGGAACCGTTATCGGAATTCGAGACATCAGAGATGAATCGAGCAAGGAAGGTATTAGAGTTGTTATTGAAGTGAAAAATAATGCTGATCCACATGCAGTGCTAAACCAACTGTTCAAATCAAGTCGCCTCCAGGAATCATATTCTGCTAATATGATGGCAATTCTTGATGGTCGCCCAGTATTGATGACCTTGCCAAGAATGATTCATACCTATGTTAAGCATAGAGAGAATGTAATTGAAAGAAGGGCTATTTTTGATTGTCAGAAAGCAGAAGCTAGAGCACATATCTTAGAAGGGCTGGTCAAAGCACAAGACCGAATTGATGATGTTGTAAAGGCAGGTAAAGCGAGTTCTAGCCGTGAGCAGTTTGAATCTATTTTGCGTGGTGATGAGACAATGTCTGGAATTGCTAAGTTCGACTTTACAGAACCACAAGCAAAAGCTATTGCAGAAAGAAGATTATACCAACTAAGTCGGTTAGATGTTGAAAAGGTTCAAAATGAATTTGATGATCTACAAATAAAAATTGCAGATTTAAAGGATATTATTTCATCTCAAACTCGTCGGTTCAGTATCTTACTGAGCGAAATGAGTGAAGTTGTTGAACGACATGGAGATGAGCGCCGAAGCCATATCGATCCAATGCCATTATCAATGAATCGAGAAGACTTAATCGAGGAGCGTGCAATTGTAATTACTCTAACAAATGACAACTACATCCGCCATTCGCCAGTTGAAGCGTTTAGAGTTCAAAACCGTGGAGGAAAGGGATTGAAAGGTGTGACAACCAAGAATGAGGATACCCCTCAATTGATTGTTACTTGTTTTAGCAAAGATAGATTGTTGATTTTTACCGACCAAGGCCGAGTATATGGTCTAAAGGCATGGGAGACTCCAATGGGAAGTAGACATTCCAGAGGTTCACACATCAAAAATTTACTAAGCAGTCTAAGAGATGATGAAAACATAGTCACTATTCTACCTCTATCAAGAGAATTGTTAGAAGAGCCAGCGGGGCACTTCTTGCTATTTGCTACAAAATTAGGTCTAATTAAGAAAACAAAACTTGAGGAATATGTTCGCATTAACAAAAATGGAAAGTATGCTTTGCGATTCAAGTTAGATGGAGATAGCCTTGTTAACGTACGCTGTGGCACTGAAGATGTAGATATTGTAATGATTTCAAGCACTGGATTGGCTAGCCGCTTCAGTTGTTCAGACATCAATGCAACAGGAAGAGTTTCAGCTGGAAAATATGGAATAAAAACTGGAAATAGAAAGAATGCAGATGGTGGCCATGTTGTTGGTATGATAGCGACAGGCAATGTTTCTACTCAAATTCTAACCATTTCAAGAAACGGAATGGCAAAGAGAAGCCGTTTTGGAACAGGTGAAAGAATTCCGAATCTAGATGCAGAAGGTGTTCAAAAGATGAACAAAGAAGGAGAATTACTCTTTGAAACGGATGGTTATCGTAAGACCAGACCTGGTGCAAAGGGCGCTTACACAATGAATCTAGATGCGGTAGCAGAGGATGAAATAATTAGTGCTAGACATATTCCAGATCTTGGTGACCAATTGTTCTTATTGACAAAGAAAGGCATGATGATACGCTTACAAGCAAGTCAAACTAAAGAAACCAAATCTAAGAAGTCAAAGGGGACTAGAATCATGGAATTACGTAACTCTAACAAAGATGGATTCACAGATTCATTAATTTTCACAGCAAGATTACCTGCAGAATTAGTTGATGATGAAGGCAGTTCTACCGATGCCGATGAATCCGGCGAAGAAGAATGATTTTCTCACATTTTGGCAAAGCGCCTTATGCGACGAGTTCAAACATAGTGAGTTTCTGTCCTTGATTGCGGCGGCGCCTTTGTCGCGGTAACTAGGTGAATCGATATGGATGAGCGTGCACTTATTTATGATTGGAATACAATCGATTATGATATTACTAGAAATCCTAACAATCACCCTCATGGTGTATGGTTTGATGATGAGACCTTAAGAGATGGATTACAAAGTCCAAGTGCTCGCAATCCCACGATTTCACAGAAAATTGAGTTATTATCTTACATGGAAAAGTTAGGAATCCAGAAGGTCGATCTTGGATTGCCAGGAGCAGGTCCATTCCATGTAGACCATATTGATTCAATGTTATCTCATATTATTGAAAATGATTATGCGATAAAGCCTGGTGCTGCTGTTAGGACATTGATGAATGATATTGAACCTCTTGTTGAATTACAACAAAAGCATGGGATTCAAATTCAAGCGAGTGCATTTTTGGGAACTAGTCCAATACGACAATTCACTGAAGGATGGACTATGGAAAAGTTACAAACGACCATGGAAAAAGCAGTATCCTATGCAGTAGAAAACGATGTACCAGTGATGTTTGTCACAGAAGATACAACAAGGTCAAAACCTGAAGATGTCAAAATGATTTATCAAAGAGCTATGGAATTAGGTGTACGTAGGCTCTGCGTTTGCGATACATGTGGCCACGTTACTCCAAATGGAGTAAAGAAATTATTACATTTTATTGATGAAGAAGTGATAAAGGATTCAGGATATATGCGTAGTGAAATTGAGGTTAACTGGCATGGGCACCAAGATAGAGGATTAGGTGTGGCCAATAATATTGCAGCGGTTGAAGCAGGCGCTGATGTCATTCATGGAACTGCACTTGGGGTAGGTGAAAGAGCAGGTAATGCACCACTTGACCAAACACTTGTAAATTTGAAATTAATGGGCGTTATTGATAATGACTTGACATTATTAGATGAGTATGTAAAGAAAGCAAATGAGTACATTGAGGTGCCATTACCACATAATTATCCAGTATTTGGAAGAGATGCCTTTGAAACAGGAACAGGAGTTCATGCTTCTGCTGTGATAAAAGCGATGAAAAAGGGAGACCAATGGCTTGCTGACAGGGTATATTCTGGAGTTCCTGCTGCTGATTTTGGATTAAAACAAGTTATTAGAATCGGCCATATGGCTGGACGTTCAAACATTATTTGGTGGCTCGAGCAAAATGAAATTGCAGTAACTGATGAATTAGTTGCACACATGTTCGAAGTCGCTAAGAGTCAAAGAAGGAATATGACCGATGAAGAAATTCATCAAGCAGTTGAATCATTCAAGGGCAATTAGTATTGAAGATTAATTCTCTTCTTCATTATCGCCAATTCCATCGGTATCAACATCATCATTTATTTTTGACGATGTCCATTCAGAATCAACGCCATCGTCGCTCCATTGCCCTTCTAGTGCAACTTCATCAACATCAACTTCTTCTCTCCATGAAGGTTCACCATGTGAGCCACAAGTGACGAATCTACCATTTTCATCAACCTGTTCCTCTAGTAATTTGAGGTGCTTAGAAATCGGCAAGAAGTGCCCAACAGGCATTCCGGCGGAAGTAAATGGATTTGTCGCAGCGCCAATAACCAATCCATCTTCCGGTGCAACGACATCTACAGTTAATCCAGGTGTTGCTGGATCTGAAATACTAGCAACAACTTCTCCATTTTTCATCAATGTTCCAGCACCAACAAACATGTCCAACAATCCTCCTTCGCCCGCTCGAATCCAACTTGAACCGGATGCTAAAACTCTAAACTTTGGTCTATTCGGCTTACCTGGAATCATTTTCATAATTCTTAAGGAGTTTAGAACCCCATAGATTGCTACCTTGACCGACTCATGGTCTAACAGATTTGCTCCACCACCTTCGTAGGTAATAGATGGGATGTCTATGGAGTTTGCAAATTTTCTCAGCGAACCCTTAGGCGGCTTTGAATCCAATATGATTTCAATACCGAATGACTTGGCGAGTAGGTTAGTCCCTACATGGGCTAGGTCGGCCCTTATTTGAGGCATATTATTCCTTCCTTTGGCTGCACTATGCAAGTCTATTATGGCATCAGAATCTTCGATTAAGTTTCGAACAATTTGTGCCGCCACCCTTCGCGTAGTTGGTCCTTTTAGATCTCCTGGGAATTGGCGATTCAAATCTCTCCCATCGGGGAAATATCTAGATTTTGAACGATATCCAGGCAGATTTACCACTGGCACAATTCTTACTGTTCCAGCCAATTTTTCAGGGTCAAGTTCTTTGCCAATATCTGTAAATGCATTACTCAATAGATGGGTACAAGCACTTGGTCCTGTCAATTCATCTCCATGAATAGCTCCTAGAATTGTTACAGTAGGGCCCGGGCGAACTCCATGCAATATTGTTATTGGAATCGGCCAAGAATCTCCCAATTCCACTTCTAATAGTGGCAAATGAATTGTCCTCAAAGTTCCTGGTTTGATGCGCTTTCGATAAAATCGGACATCACCCCATTCAGCGCCTCTATCCCATTCGGGATGGTCCTCTGGTTGGTGGGAAGCCATCGCTTCTTCAATTGCCATTCTCCTACTTTTGGGCATTTCCACAGCGACACGAACTTTGGTCTTCTTGACCTTCTTCTTGCCACCCATGAACAGCCCTTTGGCTCATTCATCATCAATACTACGCTTATTTCCTATGGATTACCAAAGCAAACATAGGCTTTGAGTCTAAGCAACGGACATGAGCGGAGTTGGAGTACAACGTCAATATGCGGAAAAATCAATTTGTTTTGGCTGTGGCCCTGCAAATGAAAAGGGCTTGAGAATTGATAGTCATAGAATTGACAATGGTTTGACATTAAATTTCACACCAGAGGAACATCATCAGGCATTTCCTGGGATGATAAATGGTGGAATCATTGGTACATTATTGGATTGTCATGGCAATTGGACCGCTGCAATTGCCATAATGGATGCACAGGGCATGGATGAGCCACCTTGCACAGTAACAGCCTCATATTCTGTAAAATTACGCCGTCCAACACCAAAAGATTGTCAATTGGTAATAACAAGTCAAGTAAAGGAATTACTCGATGATAGGGCTGAGATTGAATTAATGTTAGAAGCAAATGGCAAGGTCTGTGCAACTGGTAGCGGATTATTTGTGGCAGTAAAAGAAGGCCACCCAGCCTATCACCGTTGGAATTGAGGTGTTTTGTTGGCCAAGGCATCTGGCATTGCATATGCTGCACTATTGCAGTTAAGAGATGAAGTAATTCATATCATGAAGGATATGCCAGCATGGCAAAATGAAGATGTTGATAAATTGGCAGAAATACCTCTTGGGGTATTACGAAAAAATGCTACACAAAGGCATGGAGTGACAAGATGGAAGAAAGATGCGAACCTAAATAATTTGACGATATTTGATGTTGAGGTAATTGATTTGCACCCCTCTTTACTGAACAGTGAATGGAATGCATATGCGGCATTTGTACTGCACCACGAATACATCCACGCTCTTGGATGGAGAGCACATGATTCAATATTTAGATCACTAGAAAGTTCATGGCCAGGCAATAGCGCTTCTTCGGATGGGCCGAAATTCACAGAAGCACTTAGATTGTTGAAGGCAAAATGGCTTTGGGTATGCAATACTTGTGAAAAGTCATATCCTCGTCAGAAACGAGGAAATCGCAAATATAAATGTAGACTTTGCTCTACAATCTTAGTCGATAAAAAAGTAAATTCTCAATGATTCAATTTCTATGCTCAAGCAATCGGCTAATTGAAAGCAGTGACTCAATAGCAGCAAGTATGAGGGCGGAGTCTAAGTCAACTTCGTTGGCAATATTGCTTTTCTGCCTTCTATTTACATCGTTTATTCCAATTGTCTCAGCAGGATTAACGGATAGTGAAAATGGTGGTAAACTATTTTTGGCCTGTGATGATGTTGACAATTGTTCTTTGTCATCAACTGCAGCAACCGGAGAGGATATGATTTCTCAAGATATTATGGCAACACCGGGTCAATCAAAGCAAGTTACTCTAGAGTTTGAGATGCATCCAATGCAAAGAGAACTGGCATTACTGCCAAGTTTATTGGATGAAATGGTTATCGATTTACGATTAAGAGAGGATGTGTCGGGGTGGACTCGCCCTGAATTGGACATTTCTTTGATTATCGGAAACAGTGTTACCGATTGGAATTTCCCTGCACAAAACATCCCCTCTCAAACGGTTAATGAACCCTATAGAATGAGTGATGAGCCACTTGATTTACAAAATGAAAGGCTGTTATGGGCAGGTCAAAATGTACGCTTACGTTTAACATTCACAATCGAAAGGCCAAGTACTTGGGAATTACATCTTTGGGGAGATTCATTCCTTGAAATGACAATACCATGGTCAGAAAATATCGAGGAAGCAAATGTCGATGAGCCATCTGGTGATATTAATCCGGTTGAAACAGAATTCGAAACAGTTCATTATGGCGCATTAGTGGAAAATGATAGAGATTGTTGGCAATTTGATGTAGAGGAACATGAATTGCTCAAAATCATCCTAATATGGGATTCTGTGCCAATAGAAATTGAACAATCACATGGATTACCAGATTTGATAACCCCTAATGGAAGGTTAACTGGGCAACCTGAAATAATAATTTCAGAAGATGATGATGAGACTAGAATCTCTTATCGTTGGAGAGCTTTACCAATAGGTCAGTATAATTTTTGTATCGGTGGTAAAGCAGGTGCATTTCAACCGTATCAATGGGCAGGATTGTTGGGATTTGAAGGGTCGGGACCAATCGAACCAGAAAGTTTTGAAAGTGAATCATATTATCCAGCAGGTTCTGCAATCATAGATGACTCCGCATCGATGATAAACCTACAAAGAAGTGAGAGTCCAATCTTGATAATAAGTATTCTCTCGTTCCTTGGTTTTGGCTTTGGAGCACTACGATTAACAACCTCAGCAGCAGTTAGATTTGGACTCTTTACGCCGGGTGTAATCCTCTTGCTTTTCGGAGGGATAATTAGTCCAGTATGGGCATTGGCAGATGAGGTCCAATTAGAAGGAGAGATCTCATTTGATGAGATGGTGGATATGAGATTACAACAATTGTGGGATGTTTCATATCCAGGTGTTCCACAACAAACTCTAGTTGAGCATACTGGTTCTACTTGGGGAATGCTCAACGGTGAAAATTTCAAACTTAGATTAGAAATAGAAGAAGCGTATCTTCTTCCAGATGGTAGGTATCAATTATTGGTTCCTGAACTTCAGTCATTCCGTATGGATAAGGCCATTTTTTCTCAAGTAGCAAAAGGTGGTACTCAAACCACAGACGAGGGTATGTTAGAACAACAAACTGTGCGTTTTATTCTTCTTTCAGGGCGGTCATTATTGCTTGATTTCCTAATGTTGGAAGCGCTTATGGTAGTTGATGAGGAGCCCACTTCTTCCATCTTCCACCTTGATGTTGATATGGTTGTTACTAGTTCAACAGGCGCAGTAACCGTTCCAGCATGGGGTACGAGGCCATCCTTTATCTCCGAAAATGAATGGTCTCAATTGCAGTATTCATTATTCCCAGAAAGAATTTCTGTCACATTATGTGATTGTGATTTAGATTTGTTAGATGTCAGATTTGAACCATCCAACCGCTTTGTTTTAGCAGATATTCCAGATGCGGAATTGATTCGTAGCGCTATTGGAGTAGCCGATAGTTCTGCTTTTGCTGCAGGTATCGGCTTTATTTTATGCCTGATCGCATCACGAATTGAGTTTGTTAGGACAAAAAAAGCGGGTGAATTAGCACAGACAATGTTCGTACAATCCAAGTGGGATTGAGAATCAATTCTTTTCTAGAGCTTCATCGATTGCTTTCTTGACATCTGCATCATCTAATTCAGAGTCATCAGCTGCTTTCTTGATGGATTTGGTTTCTTCCTCAGTAATCTCTCCATCTTTGGCCGCCGCTTTAATCGCTGCCTTAACATTCATTTCTGCTGCTTCAGAGTCGCTGATTCCTAGAGCGAGTTGGAATGATTTTAATTCCGCTAGTTCTTCTTCAGTGATGATTCCATCTTCCCATGCAGAGTTATATGATTCAACAAGGAATTCTTTGTATGCTTCAGGATTAAGAAGAACATCACGAATCAATCCATGGTCAACACCTGCTCCACCTGGTGAGGCTTCAAGAATTGCGATTGAGCGGCGTATTTCTTTAACGGCCATATCTTTCAATCCGTGTCCAGCCCAAATTGCACCTGCGGCAATAACTGCAGAAGCAAACCAGCGCATCACATCAGGATCAACAATATTTCCCGGACTTACCAAGTGAAAAATACCGAGTACAGCCATCGCTGCACCACACATTACTTCGAACCAGTCATTCAAGTCTGGTTCGTCTTCAAACACTGCAAGACGTTCTTCGACTATTGCCTCAACATCATCGCTCATGCCGTAGGCACCGTTAGAGGTGGGTATTAGGGATGTCGCATAACGATGGTATTATTTTGAGAATAATTAGACATTTTTTTATTACCGTCTTATTAGAATTGCAAAAGAGATAGGCGCGCTCCTTTTGGACTGTTGGCGCGGATGTGGCTTTATGTCGGCGCAGCATCATGAGGTGATGTCCTTAGATTTGCCCGATAATGCAAAGAAATTTTTGACTAATGTATGGGGAATAAAACAACTTCATCCTCCACAGTATGAGGCCATGCCCGCAGTTCTTTCGGGAAAAAATACTTTACTCGCAATTCCAACTGCAAGCGGCAAGTCGTTAATTGCTTACATAGGAATATTGAGGAAATTATTAGTCGATGACATTGGTTCCAAAGCAGTATATATTGTTCCTCTCAAAGCGCTTGCTAATGAAAAATATGAAGATTTGAAACAACTCGGAGAAAACCTCGGTTTGAAAGTCGGTCTTGGAATTGGAGATTCAATACGTGAAGCTTCCAATATTGATTCATGTGATATTTTGGTATGCACTTCTGAAAAACTGGATTCAATAATGCGTTCAAATTCTGATGTTGTAGCAAATGTGTCAATTGTAATAGCCGATGAATTCCATCTGATGAATGATTCATCACGAGGCCCTACCTTGGAAATTAATTTGACTAGACTTAGGTATCTGAGGCCAAAATCGCAATTGATAGCACTCTCGGCCACTGTTGGTAATTGTAAGGAATTAGCACAATGGTTAGATGCCACATTGATCCAATCCGAGTGGAGGCCTGTAGCCCTAGAATACTCAACCTTTCATGACTTACATATTGAACCGAGAATGGTTCAATCTTCACTTATTGGTGAAGGAATTGCAAAATTGAACCAGCCAAGGGATATCGATGGTCCAAAATCGCATCCGGCTGGGGCAATAGTAATCGATTCGCTGTCACAAGATGGACAGTTACTTGTTTTCGTTGGAACTCGTCGTTCTGCTCAATCAGAAGCACTATCGCTCGCAAAAAGAGTCAAAAAAGTCTTAACAAAACAAGACCCAGAGCGTCTATCAAAATTACAACAATTGGTGACAAAATTATCACGTAGTACACAATCATCTATGGGTGAAAAACTTTGTGAAGCAATATCCGGTGGCGTGGCATTTCATCATGCAGGTTTAACACATTCACAAAGAAAAGAGATTGAAGCAGCATTCAAGCAAGGGTTGTTGGTTGCATTAACTGCTACTCCCACTCTTGCAGCAGGAGTTAATCTACCTGCGAGAAGGGTTCTGGTTAGAGATATCAAACGTTGGGATGATGGTATGAGCCGGCCACTTCCAGTAATGGAAATAAGGCAAATGCTAGGTCGTGCTGGAAGGCCAAAGTATGACGATTTTGGCGAGGCATGGATTCTATGTAAAGGAACAGATGGATGGGAAATTGCAGATGAAGTTAGCGACAAATATTTCTTTGGACCGATAGAAGATATCACTTCAAAATTAGCCAGTGAGCCGGCGATGAGGATGCATTTACTATCTTTAATTACAACCGGTGGAATGCAACACCGCTCATCAATTATTGATTTCTTTAAGGCTACTTTCTTAGGCCATTGTATGTCTTCTGCAGTGCTTGTAGAGAGATTGGATAATATGCTAAATTGGTTAATTGATGAGAGATTCATTAGAAGGGTTGGAATTGATGAGCACTTTTCGATGAGTCATGGTCTTAAGAAGCAATCAGTTGAAGTTCCAGTTTCAGAAACACATATGCCGGCATGGGCGAAAATTGCCGACTCCACAGGAGGAGTTGAATGGAATATTGAAAGAGAATCTGGGACCCCATCCTCACAAAGGAGTTCTGCTCATACAAAGGTATCACTTGGCTTTACTAATGCTAGTACATTGAGAAATGTTGGCGGATGGAAAGAAGATAGCAATAGTGATAATTTGGCCATGAAATATGAAGCGACACCAATGGGTGAAAGAATCACTCAATTCTATCTTGACCCTCTTTCTGCTTCTATTCTTCGACATGGACTTAGAAGGGCAGTACGTAGATTGGTTAGAGGTAATGCACCGGTTAGTAATTTTGGATTATTGCATCTTGCAACCGCTACTCCTGATTTTGCTTCATTATGGGCTAAGTCAAAGGATATGACTCAAGGCTCCCCATTGTGGGTAAAAACCAACAGCGTCGTTGATGAATTATTACACGACTCCTCCTATGAAGAAAGATTACTTGGATATGTGAAATCAGCATGGATGCTTGAAATGTGGATTGAAGAGAAAACACTGAGGGAAATTGAAACAGCATTGGAAGTAACGCCAGGAGATGTAAATTATCGAGTTGATGGAATTAGTTGGTTGATGTCAGGGGCGCAAGCAATTTTGATGGCGGATGATGTTTTTTCAGAAGAACACATGGAATCAATATCAAAGTTATCTACCCAACTAGATGCCGTCAAGCAAAGGGTTAGGCATGGTTGTAAGGAGGATTTGCTTCAATTGGTAAACATTCGCTCAATCGGTAGAAGGAGAGCAAGAGAGCTTGTTTCAATGGGATACAGAACGGTCAAAAGTTTGGCTGCGATGAGCAATAAAGAAATTAAGACATTATCAAGCAAACGAGGATGGGGTCCAAAAATAGTTGACAATTTGCTTAACGAAGTAGGAAAAATAATCAAACCCCAAAAATACGACGCAGAGAAACAAAAACAAATAATCTCTGGACAAGATGTAGATCTTGATAACTTAAGAGATGATGATATTCCCTTAGATGATGAGAATTATCCGGTTGATTGAAAATAGAAGCGCCTCTGCCTTGTATTGATGACAATGCCTAAGTTTCCTTGCATTGCATGGCGAAGTGAGAGTCCAATCAACTCAAAACAACTGGTCGCTAATTTCCTTGACAATAGGTTTGATGAGAGATGGATGTTAGTAGCAGATCACGCAGTTCTATCCCAACAACAACTCTGGACCGCGTGGAATTGTTGTGAGCGCAATTTTGCAAATGGCAACCAATTAGCGAGGGGTAGAGATGCAGAATTCTTGCGATATATTGCTGGAACTCATCACATCAGTGATGCATTTGTGAGGGCTGGAGTTCAAGATGGAGCAACATCGGGATGGATTCTTTATTTGCCAATTCCAATATTGGCAGAAGTGAATGATGGTGCAAAACAAACATCAGGAATAGATGAAGAAAATCTCAATGATTTTTCTTCTAAAGGCCAAAAATTACTAAATTCTCTCGGATTAGAAAGTAGTTCAAAAGAACCAATATTTTCATCTAATTCGGCTCAATTGTTAGGATTGAACATAGATGGGATCGTTCAAGACAGGCTCGAACAGGCTTTGATCGGGCATATTTTAGCGGCCGATTTTTCTGCATAATGATAATTTTCATATTTGATTGCACAATTGTTGATGAGAGAGTTCAAGCACTGTGGGCCTTTACATTACGATATGGTGATTAGTTCTAGTCCATCAAACTCAGATTTTTCAACAGGTCGATACTTAGACCAGCAGAAGATTGGCAATGCTTTGCAACAGGCTGTTGATTTTGGAGCAAGTTATGCTGAAGTAAGACTTGTTGCAGAAACAGGTTCAAGTGTAAATCTTAGAGATGGTAAATTAGAGAATGCGATTCCAGGACAGGAAGTCGGTGTCACTCTTAGAATACTTGCCGATGGTGCTTGGGGGGTACATTCAACCACCGATATTTCCTCATTATCTGGGCAGATTGAATCAACCGTTCGTTTGGCAAAAGCGGTTGCAATGCGTAGAGCAAGTTCCGACAAGCCCGTTGAGTTAGCCGAAGTTCCAATTTTTCAAGATGAGATTCATTGGCGACCAAATAAGGATATTAGAAATACAGATTTATCTACAAAAATCGATATGCTGAAAGCTATTGCAGATAGTGCAAGTGATGATGAAAAAATTGTTTCAACCACATGTGGATGGTCAGATGAACATATTCACACAGAACTATTGACTAGTGAGGGAATGGATAGGGTTTGGTCATTCCAGCGTTCGCTGGTTAGAGGTATGGTTACTGCAAGGGATGAAAGCGAAGTAGTGTCCTATAGAACGAGGTACGGAGGAGAAGGTGGTCTGGAGTTGATAGAATCTTGTGACCTAGGTCAATTGGGTAGTGATGCAAGAATTGCGGCACTTAGATTGCTGAAAGCAAAGCGTGCCCCTTCCGGAAAAATGCCATTAATTGCAGACCGAGATCTAACTGGAGTGTATATTCATGAAGCGTTAGGTCATCCTTGTGAAGCAGATTTAGTTGCTGCAGGAGATTCTTGCTTAGACGGAAAATTAGGTCAAAAAATAGGCTCTGATATTGTTACTGTTGTCGATGATCCGACTATTAGAGGCGGATATGGGGCATACCCAATAGATGATGAAGGAGTAAACACAAGAGCCAAGCAACTGATAACTAATGGTGTTCTTACTGAATATCTCAACCACAGGGAAACAGCGGCACATTTTGATATTCAGCCAAACGGTGGAGCAAGAGCCCAAGATGGACTACATCATCCACTGGTAAGAATGTCAAATACGATGATAATGGGCGGAACTCACAACAATATGGATGACTTGCTGGAAGATATCGATTATGGAATATACGCCTGTGGTTCCCGTGGTGGTCAAGTTGATACCGGTAAGGGTTCATTCCAATTCGCTGCTCAGGAGGCATGGCTAATAGAAAATGGTGAACTCACCACGCCTCTAAAGGACGTCAGTGTCAGCGGATTAACTTTAGAAATATTACAAAATGTAAACGGATTGACTAGGGATGCAAAATTGGCAGCACCTGGTTTCTGTGGTAAAGGGCAAACAGTTCCTGTAGGAGATGGTGGCCCAATTATGCGCATTAGCGAGGCATTGGTGGGCTAAATGTTACCGGATGACGCAATTACACGTATCGTAGAAGGTGCACAATCAATTGGCCAAATATGTCAATCAAAAGGAATCAATGAATGGGAGGTCGTCGCATTCCAATCATATGGCCATGAATTGGATATTGAAGCGGGTAAGATAAAACTTGCAGCAGGCGGTGGCGATGGTGGTTATGGAGTACGAGTTCTAGATGGAGGAAGGTTCGGTTATGCTCATTTAGTCGATGTTTCCGGTGCTGAGCATGCTGTTTCACAGGCGATTTCAATTGCGAAAATTTCGCCTGCAGTAGAGGGTTTTTGCCTACCGGAGAATCAAAAATCAACCGATGTGTTGGGACGTTGTGACAAGAGAATTCTCGATGTCGGCCCAGAAGATTTACTACAACAAGCAGATGCGATATTGAATGAAGTTGCTTCATTAGATTCAAGAGCAGTGGTAACAGGTGGTGGCGTTGGCGTTTCAGCAACAGCAGCAGCCATCGTAACCAGTCAAGGAATTATGTCCAGCGGGATTACGACATCTCATGGTGCAGGTGTCCAAGTTAGCATAGATGAAAACGATGAATTGACGAGTGCTTGGGAAAGTAGTTCTAGTCGTAAATTACTGAAATCAGTGCCAGATTGTATTGAAACTTCAGTTCATTGGGCTCAGTGTACTAGGGGACCAATAGAGGTTGATTCACAAGCAGTAGATTGTCCAGTATTAATGACCAGTGAAGGCTTTTCTCCTCTGTTTTCAGTTTGTGTTCCAGCAGCAGTCAAGGGTCAAAGATTAGCAAGAAAGGAGTCTTTTTGGTCAGGCAATGAAGGGCAAATGGTCCTTGCCAATGATTTGACTTTAATCGATGATGGATTGATGGAAGGTGGAATGGGTAGTGCTAGCCGAGATGGCGAAGGCGTTCCTAGTCGCACTCAGGTATTGGTAGACAATGGCAGACTGGTTGGTTCAATGTGGTCGACTAGAGATTCTGCACAAATGATGGATGAAGGGCGAATTGAATTTGCTCAATCAACAGGATCTGCAGTTAGAGGAAGTCATCAATCGCCACCATATACTGGAGGTTCTGATATGAT
>Ga0233439_10001271_pt1 | contig 32883 bp, 32 predicted proteins | sample SI_123_September_6_FD_182713 | JGI IMG/M metagenome (GOLD analysis project Ga0233439, IMG submission 182713) | Seawater microbial communities from Saanich Inlet, British Columbia, Canada - SI_123_September2016_100_MG | ecosystem: Environmental > Aquatic > Marine > Inlet | place: Canada: British... | reverse complement strand
CTACTGCTACAAAGATCATGATCTAATAACCTATATTTTTTAACCCGAGTGGTACACTTTTACTCCGCCACACTGGTACGAATTTACTCTGCCCTTGACAGCTGCCCCTTCCGCCTTACCCGCATCTATGGAAGTTCTTAGTTTGATGCTGGAACATTTGCCCGTAATTCATCCTGATTTATATTCGCGAGGAAAGGATTTTATAAAACTTGAACCTCATACCCATTTTGATGGAGAAGAGCTGTCAACCAATCTGCAAAAAACCGGAATGCATCCGTTAGACCTTGCAGCGAGACTAGTGCAGGAAGATCTCGTCATCATGCTACCTGCCGACAATAAACAAGAGGGGTGGTGGTTAGCAGCGGGGAGTGTTGCCTTTCCCTCGCGCTGGAGCTTAAAGGAAAAGTTTATGAAGACCATGGATAGCATCCATGCGCCGGTCCCTTTCTATAAAGAGCAACTTCGATCTCCAACGAATAATTTTTTTGACTTAATGGCACGTGATGAAATTTTTTCCCGGCGCAATTGGTCTTTACATGACAATCCTTCTTTACGCCAGGGCGGAACAGAATCTTCTAATGAAAAAACTACCATCCCTATTACCGCCGAAAATGCAGGGGAGCGCCTTTGGCTAAGGGTTGAACGTCAAACGCTAAGGAAACTCAAAGAATCGGATGCCATATTATTTACAATCCGCATCCATTTGCGTCCATTGAAACAAATTGCAAACATCGAAGGAGTGGCAGACCGGATTTCTAAAGCCCTTTCAGCCCTTCCCCCAGAAATGCAGACTTATAAACAAACCAACACCTTTGCCAATTCTGTGCAGGCCTATCTCGATCAGTTTTGAAATAAACAGATGAAGAAGATATCCAGAAGCTCCTTAAATATAATTTAACCAAAGAAGGTTATCAGGTTCAATGTGTTGGCTCGGAGGAACTGGGATTGGAAGAAACCAAAAAACTATTGCAGGATGTAGTGATTTTGGATTTGATGCTACCTGGAATGAATGGCCGACCACGCCACTAATATTGCCGAAGATGTGATCTATCTGGTAACAGGAGAAATCATCTGCCACGGAAGCAACACTTCCAAAGAAGAAGCGGGATTATAAATTCCGCAGTTACTGAACTCCTGAACCCCATTTAGGGAAGTTAAGGTTTCTTTAATATCAGGAAACTAAAATTTGTTTTTTTCTAGCATTAAAACCTTCTCGCAGACAATCTTTTCCAAAGATTTCTACAGCCGACCTGAGGTTATCTACCATCAACTTCTTTTCCAGATCACTGCCATATTGTTTGCACTTTTTTGGTTTTTGAGAAGCAATGGCATAGTTCATTGTGGTGTCCATAAGGGTACCCTCTCTTTAGTTTTACTTCTGTTCAATTCCGTAAAAAGTCGCCATTAAACGAGCTATTGGGCTCATAGGTTTACTCTTAGAATTGCAATTTTTGCCGGAGACATCAGAGCTTTTTGCACCTTTGGATTTTGAGCTATACTTTCTTGTGTTTGAAATCATGGGCTTTACCTTTCAAAATATTGACAGTTAGTAATTATCTATAAGTAAAAGCAATCATCATGCCATTTATGAAAGAATGAGTATCTATCCCAAAAATTTAGCCAAAAAAGCAATTTTAGGTGTAATTTAAGGGCTCAAAGGTGGCTCGACTAAAATAAAGAGTGCCTTGTTTAAGCTGAAAAGAGATTTTAAGAACCTAAAAATGAGAAAGATCCCTAAATTAGCCGTAGGTTTATTGACGATCTCAGGGCTATTAGCCTGTCATTTTGGCAATGCCTTGGCGAAATGTCCGGTAAGAATGGGCTCTCTTTTTCCTCCCGATCATTTTTCGGTGATCGCGCGAAATGGCTCATCAGGTAAATTCCCAGAAAATACCCTTCCTGCTTTTCAGGAGGCCTTGGATTTGGATGGAGCCAACTCGCTGGCAATGGATTTGTCGCTTACTTTAGATAGGCAAGTGATTCTCTGGAAATATTGGACCCCAATTAGAAAAAATTCTCCAGAAAATGCCACCCCTTTTGAAAAATTCAAACCCATCGGACCTTCTTTGGAAAAGGAGGAATGGCGGAAAAAAATAAGCCAGCTGACTTTATTGGAGTTTAAAGAAAATTACGGATATGAAGACAAAACCACCCATGCAGAAATTGAAGTCCAAGTGCCAACTCTCCAAAATTTTATGGAATGGGCGAGCCAGCAAAGCAAACTTAAATGGGTGCTGTTTAAATTAAGTATTCCTGCAAATGAAAGTCATTTGACCCCAATCCTACTTGGGGAAATTAGGCGGGTTATAAATAGTCTTTCTCCAGCTCCACGTTTTAAATTTTTATTATTAACTCCTCATAAAGAGGTTTTAAATCTGGCAAAGGATCAGTTTGAAGAGTTCCTATTTTCTTATGACCGAGAAATTCCCTCTGTTGAAATTATTAACTACCACCGCTACACGACAGTACCGATTGCCATGCAATTAAATAACAGTTTTGCAAGTATTGGGTTCCCGTTAAAATACCTGCATTCAGTTCAGGAAAAGCCAGACCCGTGGGATATTTATAAATTCATTTTAACCCTAGACTTTAAAATTCGAGATAATTTTAAAAAGGCTACTAACAACTATATAAAAATTATCAGCTGGACTTTTGACCAAGAGGAAAAAATGCGATGCCTGATTCATTTAGGGGTAGATGGCATTGTAACCAACAATCCAAAGTTGTTACGGAAAATTGCTCTGGAAATGGGAAAAACTTTAGATTAATTCATCTTCTAAAATTTTGTCGTATAGATAGCAACGGGTTATAATAGTTTCATGAATAAACTTTCCCAAATATCGAAAAAACCCTTTTTTGCCTGTGTTTTTTGTGTGATCTATTCCGCAGTCTCCTTCGCCATTTCCCTGTTTGGCAACTGAAAATTCGCACACAATCTTTTTCTTAAAACCATCCTTTAACTTTCCCTGTTTTCTGCCGTTAAGAAACTATCTTCTCCAAAGATAGGTTCGCTTCCTTCTTTGGTGTTTTGAGGTCGGCGTCATGCTGACAAGGTTGAGGCATCTAAGCAGGAAGCGACCCTTATTTTTCTTTGATTTTTTAATTCCTCGTTAGTTCCTCTCATAAAATATTTATCCAAACCCAAAAATAGTGATGCTATATTTGTTTTAAGATTTGATTTATTTCTCTTAATCAATTTCCCTGCCTGACCTCTTCATTTCATATTCTCGCCCACAAAAATATCTTCCCAATACCCGTTGATTGTTATCATCCAAGGCCTATATTGTTATCTAGGACACCAACCATCAGGGAGGTTAACTTCCATGAAACAATTGGCTTTTCGTATTGTTTTTCTTCTTTTTATATTCATCCTTAGTTTCCCCAGACTCGTCATTGGACAAAATCAAAAATCCGGCATACCCGCCGGGGTGGCAGCAGATCTTATTCATTCAGTAATTGAAGCTGGGCGCACCACTTATTCGGAACATATAGTAGAGCATCTCAATGGGAAAAATGTTCTCAAGGCCACAGAAAATTGGCAACAGGAGAAAACGCTTCCTTTACCTGCGCAATTTCTGGCGATGTCATCGCAATTTTCAAATTCCCGTGGAATAGGTATGAAATACAGGCTATTGAGTCTTTGGCCTATCAACAAAAACAATGCCCCTAGGTCTGCCAGTGAAAAGTTGGGATTAGAAGAGGTTGCCAAAAATCCTGAGAAACCTTTCACCTGGATTGTGCCGCGTGAAGGCCGTTGGTATTTTGAAGCGATTTATCCTGATAAAGCCGTTTCGAATTCTTGCGTTTCCTGCCACAACCTGCACCCGAACAGTCCAAAAAAAGATTTCAAAAAAGGCGATGTGCTGGGAGGGATAATCATCGATCTTCCTCTTGCCAAGAGATCCGAAAAAAATGTAGACCAAAAATTTTTTCTGGAACCAGAAGTAGTGGCCGACTACATTCATTCTGTTTTAGAATCCGACAGAACAATCTATGCAAAACATATCGTCAACCGCCTCAGCAATGCAAAATTGATCGAGGCTAAAGAAAATTGGACAGATAGTAAAGCCATTATGCTCCCAGCCCAGTTTTTATTAAATACCGCCGATCTAATACAAGATAGCGATTTGGGATTGAGCTTCTGGTTGATAAGCCATTATCCTATAAACTTGCAAAATAGGCCCGCTAATGAATTTGAGGCACACGGATTAGAAAATGTTGAAGTCCATCCCATACGGCCCTTCAGCCATATGACCCTGGTAGGAAATAAAAAATATTTCCAGGCAATCTATGCCGATATCGCCTCGACTCCCGGTTGTGTGAATTGCCATAACAATCATCCAAACAGCCCAAAAAAGGATTTTAAAGTGGGAGATGTTATGGGCGGCATTTCCTTGAATTTTCTGATCAAATAGCAGTGATGACGCTGCAACAATTTTGTGGTTAAATAAGTGTATTCAAAAAAATATTCTCTCTCTTAGTTGAAGGTGTCTATCGTGAAAAAATTGATTTTCTTCATTACAGTTTTTTGTCTCACAATTTTAACCAGTATGGGATTCGCGCGGGAGCTTCTGGTTCTCAGTGGCGACAATTCTAAAAACTCCAAGCGTTGGCAGGAGGAAGTATTTACGGATTACCAAAGCAGTGATGTGGGCAAAAATCTTCCGGCAAAAATTGTGCCTGTTAAGGGAAAACTTTTTCCTGAATGGCTGGCACAGGCTCTGGATGAGGGGCGAGTGGACGAGATTCTTGGGACACCTACCTTTATTATTTGGGATCCAAAAGAAGAAAAAGAGATGGGTCGCATTGAAGGTTACACACAAAAACCCAGGTTTTATACACAACTGAATGAAGCAATCCATCTGATTGGAAAAGGTCAACACCCTGGAAAGAGAGAAGGTTCTGGTGGCCATAGTCAAAACGAGGGGTCAGGCGGGGATCAGCGGAAGGAAGAAGGTTCTGGTAATAGTAGTAACATTATGGACCATGTTTATAAAACTCCCGAAGAAGCCAAAAAGGCCTCTGAAGCTTTGGGACTTGGCGGAGAAATTCATACCCACGAAACACCTGAGGGAACCATTTATATGCCCGGAGCCACGATGTAAATTTTTCATATTTTAGACTCCAAATAAATTCATCAAGGTTCACGAAAAATTCCGTGAACTTTTTTTTATTCTCTCTCAAAATTTTGAGAAAAAGATTTTTAAGAACACTTGAATATCTCTATTAGCAATGTGACAATCAAAAGCATTATATTTACATTAATACTTTAAATTCCTATGCTGGAGTAATTGATGCCAGAGAAATATGAGTTCGCAGGAATGCGTATATTGATCATTGAGGATATGATTGATAATGCCAAGTTGCTTGCCAAAATAACGGAGAAACACAAACTGGAAACCGCAGTGGCTTATGAAGGCCTAAAGGGTTTCGATATGGTTTCTGAATTCAACCCCGACCTGATTTTGTTGGATATTGGGCTGCCCGATACGGATGGATTTGAAATTTGCAGCCGCTTAAAATCCGAAAACCGCTTTAAAGACATCCCCGTAATATTTATTACTGCTTATACAGAGTCTTCTAGCGTTGTGAAGGGTTTTGAATTGGGTGCCGTAGACTATATCGCCAAACCTTTTCGAGCCGCTGAAGTTATCTCTCGAATAAGCAATCAACTTCGACTTAGAAAATTTCAAAGGGAATTAATTACCAATGAAAACCTATATAGAAATATAGTAAATCGTATTCCTCAACTAATACTCAAGTTGGATACGGATAGAAAAATTACTTTTGCCAATCCGTCTTTTCAGTTTTTAGGGCATGACCCTGCCAACCTGATTGGGCAACCCCTAGAAAACCTTCTTGAAACCAATGCACAGGAATTGGCTGAAAAAATTGCAACCATGAATGTCGGGCCGCTAGCGGTACGAAACCTCGAAGTCGATTTTAAAATCAATGGATCTGCTTCCAAAAAATTCTATATCGATGCTTCTGGGATTTGGGATGTCCCTGATGAGAGTGTGTTTGATAGAAAGATAAAAAAGAATTTTTTAGGGACGCTATGCATTGCAAACACTACGCCATTCGAATAAGGGTTCCCTCTCAGGATGCGTTGGAAAACTCCTGCCAGTCCGACACTTTATGTCCATCTATCTTCCACATTTCTTCATGAGCATCATTAAACCCAGGATTGAACTGAATGGAACCATCTGGGTTATGGAAAATATTGTGGGAGGTTGCGCCTTCTTCATTGTGGACAAAGGCGGCTTTGGTTCCGTTAGGAAAATGCAGATTGAAACCCAACAAGCCCACTTCGTCATTCGATAATATTTCTAGAACCTGATAATCAGGCCATTTATGAAATCGAGGCATCTCCCGGAACATCATTTTGAAATGGTTGTGGTTGGCCAAAAAAGCTGAAAAAAATGCCAAACAGTTAAATACAGTTTCATCCACAATGGTTCTGGGTTTTTGTTGCAGATTTCCGTTTTCTGTCCATTTAAAATATTCTTCTTCAATTTCATAATCTGAACTGGAAATAGCATTACGAAGACTTTCATCAAAAAATTGATCGATACATTCAGGTAGTTTTAATTCACCAGCCTCTTTCGCCTGCCGTTTTAACTCTTCAAACTTTTCCAGAGTCGTTGGGCCAATCCATGAAAACGCAATTCCACTTGTGGGTCTTCCAAGACAACCGAATGGCTTGACCAGATAATCTTTATGCACAACCGTTCTTAAAATATTTGCAAGCATTTCCTGGGGAGCCACCATTTCAACTTTATGGCAATACAAAGTCAACTCACCTCGACTTACAAACTTATCATTTTTCTGGATATTTTCTAATCCCTCACCCTCTTCAAAAGCCTTTCTGGATTCTTCATAAAATTCCCAGTCCATATCTTCGATAGCATCCACTCTTAAAAGCGTGCAAAGCACTTCAAACGGATTGGCCTTGAGAGCTCTCATGTAAAGATCATGAAGAGTGTCGGCATAGTTTTGTGCCTTCTCTATATATTTAGAATACTCGTCCACTATGTTTGTCTCGTTATTTCTGATGAATATAGAATAGGCCTGAGTTTCTTATATTCATTTCACCTAGTAAATAAAAAAATTACTAATCTGCTAAACCATAGATGGTCCCATTACCTTGATAAACAACTCTAAGAGTTTTGGGTCAAAGTCACTGGACATTTGTTTAGTCATAATGGTCAAGGTTTCCATCGTATTCAAAGCTTTTTTATAAGATCTACGCGTTGATAAAGCATCGTAAACATCCATAATTTTGCATATCCGGGCATGCATGGATATTTCATCGCCTGAAAGCCCCTGCGGATATCCACCTCCCTTAAACTTTTCATGGTGCTGACCAGCCATGTTAATAACGATATCATTGTAACAACACATTCCCGTCAACATCCCTGCACCCTCAGGGGAATGAGCTTTAATCTGCTCAAATTCTTCGTCGTTTAATTTACCGTTTTTATTTATCAAAGAAGTATCTATCTTCGATTTTCCAACATCATGAAGCATACCCCCGAGCCCGAGTTGTTTAACATCGTCTTTTGGCAATCCTACTTTGGTACCAAAAGTCATGCAGTACAACCCTACATTCACACTATGAGTGTGCGTATAGTAATCCTTACTGGTAATTTTTGAGATACCAGCAAACCCGGCACCGGCTGTGGAAAGACAGTCTTCCATCATTTCCATAACCTCTCCCGATGACTCAAGTATTTTCGAAGAAGCGCTGTATTCGAAAAACTCTTTCATTACCCCCTTGGACACTTCATATACTTTTTTAGTTTTCGTTTCGAGAGGAACATTGGGATCGTCCATAACATTTCGCAGTGATTGCGTTGCATATTTGTAGTATTTAAAAAGGTCCTCTTCTCTAATATAAAACTCCTGTTCAATTTCCCCTTCTTCTAAAAGACGTAAAACTTTATCCTGATGTTTTGGATCCGTACTGGCAAACTTCACAAAGTTTTCAGAGTCTGATCTAAAAAAAATGTCAAACGATTCACCCGTTCCTTTGGCTAGAAACTCTATGTTAATCGGACGAAAACTTTTTGGATCGATTTCAGTAGTCATATTAGAAAAAAGAAAAATATACCTTGCTTACTGACAGCTTCTGCTGGAATGAATGAATATTTGCACATTATATCACCAAAACTATTCAACTCTGCCCACACTTTTTATTTCATTTATTTATTTTTTGAATACGCAGGGAAACAATCGGAAAAGCCGAATAACCAATGAAATTTCATACCTTTTGCCGCCACCCCTCCCGGGGCCAGAGGCAACCGCAAAATTGAAATTCAGCAAAACTAAGGAAGGAATTAAAGCTGATTTAGCATCCAGATAAATACAATGCTATTTACTGATTGATTCACATAGGGGAATACTTTTTGTTGGATCACTTAAAATTGTTCCCACGGTGGATGTGCGAAACAACTCCTCTATCAAATCTATCGAGTCATTCAACCTTTTATGCAATCGGCAAAGATTAGTCCCATGGGTTTTTAATTTTAGCGGACAGGTTTTAATATGCTTGATTGGATCCACCGCATTAATAACATTTAAGAGTGGCAGATTTTCGGGAGAATGCGCCAGCATATATCCGCCGTGCAACCCTTTTTTCGAATACACTACTTCGTGTTTTGCCAGCATCAGTAAAACTTTGGAAAGGTAGTGTTCTGGCACCTTGGTTTGTTTGGCAATTTCGGCCGTAGTATAAGGTTTGTCGGGATGCTGCCCTAAACAGACCACAGCGCGAAGAGCGTACTCTGAAGTTTGAGATATCATATTATCACCAATAAAAGATAAAAAGACCTTGACATCTATTTTATCAAGTTTTATATTAATTGCAATAGCGGATATAAATATAGGTTTATCTCCTTAGGTAGCTTTTCAGGAGAGAGACCAAGCAATTTATATTTTCTCAATGGAGTATCAGTAATAACGGCCAAGAGAGAATTCCTCTTTTAGCTATTCGCCTTATATTAACAAGGAGTTTGTAAAATGACTATTTTAAACCTTAAAAAGAAATTTAAGATACTGCCTCTTTTATTTGTGGTTGCCTGTTTAAACGGGACCCTAGCTTTTGCTGAAGTGGCAAAATTAACAACTGCTCCCGATGTTCCTCCTGCCATTAAGCGAAGTAAAGCCGAAACGGTAGTGGTGAACTTGCAAGCCAAGGAGTATGTAGGAAACCTCACCAAAGATGTTAAATATGGTTTCTGGAGTTTTGGCGGAACCGTCCCCGGACCTATGGCAAGACTTCGTGTAGGAGACAGCGTTGAATTTCATTTGTCCAACGCCAAGGGCAACACCCAACCTCACAACATTGATATTCATGCTGTCAATGGCCCTGGCGGGGGTGCTGCTTTCACCACGGTAGACCCTGGAGAAGAGAAAACTTTCACCTTTAAAGCCAAAGCAGCGGGACTTTATATTTACCATTGTGCGGCAGGTTCCATTGTTGATCATATCTCCAACGGCATGTATGGACTGGTTTTGGTTGAACCAGAAGGCGGACTTTCAAAGGTTGACCGCGAATACTATGTTATGGAAAGTGAGTTTTTCGCCTCTGAGCCTGAAAATGGTGTGGCATCTTTCGACATCCAAAAAGGTCTCGATGAGCACGCGTCCCATGTTGTCTTTAATGGCAAAGAAGGCGGGTTGCTTGGTGACAATGCATTAAAAGCCAAAGTGGGTGAAACTGTTCGTATTTATTTTGGCAACATAGGCCCCAACAGCATTTCATCTTTTCATATCATTGGTGAAGTTTTCGACAAAGTTTACACCGAAGGAGGATTTGGCGGTGCCGTTGGAAAAAATATCCAAACTACGCTGGTACCTTCTGCAGGTGCCACGATTGTAGAATTTAAAGTCGATGCTCCGGGTGCTTATGCCCTGGTTGACCATAGTATCTATCGCGTAGAAAAAGGCGCTATCGGTCACCTCGTGGTAGAGGGAGAAGCAAACCCAAAAGTAATCCGACAGGGGAAATAAGTAAATTGCACCATTGAAACATTGTTCCATAAAAGCCCTGATGATGACTCATCAGGGCTTTTTTATTTTTTAGATGCAGCCCTCCCCTAAAACATCATTTGTAATTTTATCCTATCCTTCTCGACTACCCCTTGATTTGCACTCTCAATTAAGTTGAAGACCCGGTGATAATAAAGTAAATTTGTACCTGACTTTTAACCCAGCCATATAAAAAATCCAGGAGACGGTTTCATGAAGGCATCCGATTTATTTGTACGATCCCTCGAGCACGAGGGAGTGGAGTTTATTTTTGGAATTCCTGGTGAAGAGAACCTCGACTTCCTTGAGTCTCTTAGAGAATCTAAAATTAAATTGATTCTTACCCGTCATGAACAAGCAGCGGGATTCATGGCTGCTACTTACGGAAGGCTGACAGGAAAGGTGGGTGTTTGCCTTTCTACATTGGGGCCGGGAGTCACCAATTTTGTAACCTCGGGTGCATACGCCCAACTTGGGGCTATGCCCGTACTGATGATTTCCGGGCAAAAACCCATTAAAAAAAGCAAGCAAGGCCAATTTCAGATCATTGATGTAGTCGAGATGATGAAGCCTTTGACCAAATTTACGAAACAGATTGTCCACGGCAACAACATTCCTGTCCTTGTTCATGAAGCCATGCGCATAGCCAGAGAGGAACGCCCAGGGGCAGTTCACCTTGAATTGCCAGAAGATATTGCAGCTGAAGAATGCGACACCCAACCCTATGACAAGGTTTACTTCCGCCGCCCTCAGGCTGATCCGAAGGCTATCGATAAAGCCTGTGAAATGATTCAACAGGCGAAAATGCCTCTCATACTGATTGGAGCCGGAGCAAATAGAAACCGCACCAGTGAAGCCCTAAAAAAACTCATTGATAAAACTGGAATGTATTTTTTTGACACGCAAATGGGAAAGGGGGTTGTCGATGAAAAACTACCTACATTTCTTGGAACAGCAGCTCTTTCAGCTGGCGACTACTTACATTGCGCTATCGACCGCGCTGATTTGATTATCAATGTAGGGCACGATGTCATAGAAAAACCTCCATTTTTTATGTCACCGGGTGGGACAAAAGTAATTCATGTAAATTATTTTTCTGCAAAAGTGGATGAAGTTTATTTCCCACAACTCAATGTGGTCGGCGACATAGCGGAAAGTATTGATCGCCTGGCCAATAAAGTTGAAAAATGCAAAAACTGGGACGGCGCCTATTTCCAACGAGTCAAAGAAGAAGTAGAAGCACATGTTAAGCAAGGCAGTGACGACACACGATTTCCTATCATCCCACAACATTTGGTAGCCGAAGTCAGAAAGGCCATGCCCGACAATGGAATCATTGCCCTGGACAATGGTGTTTATAAAATCTGGTTTGCCCGAAACTACAAAGCCTACCAATCCAATACCGTCTTGCTGGATAACGCTCTCGCAACAATGGGTGCGGGCCTGCCCTCAGCAATGGGCGCAAAAATAGTTCATCCAGATCGCAAAGTAATGGCGATTTGTGGAGATGGTGGATTTATGATGAACTCCCAGGAACTGGAAACAGCCGTCCGATTGAAAATGGACTTGGTTGTCGTGGTCCTCCGCGACGATGCCTACGGAATGATCAAATGGAAACAAGCAGGGATGGGATTTCAAAATTTTGGATTGGATTATGGAAATCCTGATTTTGTAAAATATGCTGAGTCTTATGGCGCAAAAGGACATCGAGTCCAATCCAGCGACCACTTAACGACTTTGCTAAACGACTGCCTCAATGCATCTGGGGTCCATTTGATTGAAGTCCCCGTAGACTATTCTGAAAACGAAAAAGTATTAATCGAAGAATTAAAATCAAAAATCTGCATTTTATGACTTTCGTCTAAAAAAGGATGTCCCCATGACACAGAAACTAAAAGTCCATTCACCCTACGATGGACATTTAATAAAAGAAATTGATTTGGACGATGAGTCTCGGATAGAACAAGCCCTGATCACCGCACACAAACTCGAACTGAACAAACCAATTCCTACTCCGGAAAGAATTGCCATTTTAAATAAAACGGCTGACTTGGTTGAAGCAAAAGCCGAAGAGTTTGCTCGCCAATCGGCAGAGGAAGGGGGCAAACCCTTAATCGATTCCCGAATTGAACTTGCGCGAGCCGTACAGGGAATACGAGAAGCCGCAAATTCTATCGGACAACTCACCGGGCACGAAATCCCCATGAACCTGACGACCTCATCAATGAACCGAATGGCTTTCACCACTCGTGAACCCATCGGTGTCGTTGCTGCAGTTAGCGCTTTCAATCATCCCTTCAATCTGATTGTCCATCAGGTCATACCAGGAGTAGCTGTAGGTTGTCCGGTGATCGTCAAACCTGCAAGTTCAACCCCAATATCATGCTTAAACCTGGTCAATTGCCTGTACGAAGCTGGCTTGCCTAAGGAATGGGTGCAGGTTATTATCTGCAAAGGCTCACTGGCCGAAAAAATTGTCACCGACCCGAGAGTTTCTTTTGTTACATTCATCGGTTCCGGAAAAGTGGGCTGGAATATGAGATCAAAATTAGCTCCAGGAACACGTTGTGCTCTGGAGCATGGGGGTGCCGCCCCGGTAATTGTAGAGTCCGACGCAGATATTGATGATGCACTTCCTCTACTTGCCAAAGGCGGATTTTACCATGCAGGACAAGTATGTGTTTCTGTTCAACGGGTTTTTGTTCACGAAGATATAGTAGAAGACTTCTCCAATAAAATAGTAGCCATAGCAGAAAAATTGATAGTGGGTGACCCAACCGATGAAAAAACCGAAGTCGGACCTTTAATCCAGGAAAGGGAAGTGGAAAGAATTCACAAATGGGTTGAAGAAGCCAAAGCTGCCGGAGCAAAAATTTTAACCGGTGGAAATAAAATCGGAAATACCTGTTACGAGCCTACAGTCATACTCAATCCACCTCATGACACCCAAGTTTCTCAGAGTGAGATCTTTGGGCCTGTTATAAATATATATTCATATAAAAACAGGAACGAGGCGATAAAACTTGCCAATGACGTCCCCTTCTCATTTCAGGCTGCCGTTTTTACCAGCGACATAAATGCTGCTCTGGAATCAGCTAAGGATTTAAATGCTGCAGCCGTAATGATAAATGACCACACTGCATTCCGAGTGGATTGGATGCCCTTCGCCGGAAGGAAAGCTTCTGGTCTTGGCGTGGGCGGAATTTTGCCAACTATGATTGAAATGACAGAAGAAAAGTTAATCGTTTTCAGATCAAAATTAATCTAGTCTAAATTACCAATTATTTAATACTCACCGCACATCTGAATCCGGTTCCATCAGGTTGCAACTGGAAATGGGAATTCATTCGATTTGCTGACCTCATCTCAGACACTTTTTTATTCCAACTCCCGCCACGATTTATTTTTTGTGTAATAGAAAATGAACCCACACATTTTACACCGCTGCAGGCATCGAGCTCAGGACGCGGGCCTCTAGGATCTTTCTCAGGACTCATTAAATAATAATTCTCATCGACTGGCATCCAATCAAAAACCCATTCACTCACATTTCCTGCCATATCGAAAAGCCCAAAGGGATTGGGTGGGAAAGAACCCACTGGAGATGTATGCCTGAAACCATCTGTTATAGAGGCATCTCGAGAATTTAAATCGCATTCGCTATCGCAGAAATTTGCCACCTCACCTGTTATTTCATTCCCCCAATAATACTCAGTTTTTGTTCCTCCTCGGGCCGCGTATTCCCATTCGGCCTCTGTTGGCAATCGATACCCTTGTTTCTTGCAATAATCTCGTGCGTGCTCCCAGGCAACGCTTTCAACAGGAAGGTCTGCTCCAGGAAACTGGGACAAGTTATATCCCATAACATTTTGAAAATATTTTTGCCTGACTTCATACTTGCCAATTTTAAATGAAGACAAACATACCTTATGAACAGGTCGTTCATCAGAGTTCCCTGAATCGCTTCCCATTTGGAAACAGCCCTCTTCAATCAAAACCATTTCCTCTTCCGGTTTCTCCTGATTCATCGAGATTGCCATTTTTTGCACCGAAGATTTTAGAGCAGACACTAGCTCGCGGGTAGCCGTTGGGATGCCATGATACTTGATCTTATATTTACTTTTGAGTAGCAATTCCATTTTTCCTGAACTCAAAATATAAACTCGAAAATGAGGAACTGGACCAATAGCATCATCCTTTACAAACTGACTGATATCTTCATCTACCTCGCTAGATTCATCAAGAACCATTACCGTTTCATCTACAAGCTCTGCCTTTCGACCTTCTGCACTCCCTTTTTCAAAAACCAAAATATTTCTCCCTCGGGATTCAGGCATAGCAAGAATTCTATTGAGGAGCTCTTCTGCTTCCTTAAATTTTTTCAGTTTAATTTTTGTATCCGCTTGAGCACGGAGCACTTTATAATTATCAGGATCTTTTTCTAGCACCTCACTAAAATATTTTTCCGCCTCCAGATACTTGCCTGAGGCAAAATTCTTTTCGCCAATCGCGAAAACCTCATTTAAATCCTGTGCATACAATACGGCTGGGAGAAATAAAATTAGAAAAAGCTGCAGTGCAAAAATCTTAATTTCTTTGAATATAAATTTCATTTTAGAATTCCTGTTATCCAGCATTTTCAACATTTACAGGCCACGAAAAAACGAAGGCCGTGCCACCCTCCTTTACCGGTTCTACCCGGATGAAACCATTCGCCTCTTCTACCAGTTTTTTAACAATGGGAAGACCAATTCCAGTGTTTTCAACTTTACTCCCTCTTTGTAAAGTTTGGAACATTTGGAAAATTTTATCATAATATTTAGGGTCTATCCCCGGCCCATTACCCTCCACTCGAAACTCATAAAAAAGCCCTTTTGTTTTAGAAGAGATCGACAGCCTTTTGTTTGAATTGGTATTGTGTTTGATAGCATTACTTATCAAATTTGAAAATATCTGACTTAACTTTACGTAATCTGTCTGAAAAATTGGCAATTCATTTTGCACAACCAATTCAACATCATTACTTATATCAATGAAACTTAATATTTTCTTTATCAGGCCTTCAACATTTACTGTTCTTCTCTCAATTGAACTTTTTCCCGCCTTTGAATACTCCAAAATGCCCTGGATCAAAGCATCCATATCTTCCACACTTTCAGCCAGGCGATCTAGGTGACCGCGAACCTCCGCCGGCAAATTTTCTCCTAAATCCTCTTGAATCCAATTGGACAGATGGTTTATCCCTCGTAACGGCGCCTTCAAATCATGCGAAGTAATATTAGCGAACTGCTCTAAATCCCTATTTGCCCTTTTTAATTCAGCCGTCCTTATTTTCACCTCTTGCTCAATGGCTTTGGTTTTCATTAAATTCATTTCAAATATCATTGCCAAAAAAATCATAAGCACAAAAAAACCGCCGCTTGCCACCAAAGGAAAATTGATACTTAACCCGCCATTAAACTTGTCATCTGCCTGCCAAACTAAAAGCCAAGTACGGCCTGAAACATTAATTGGAAAAGATAATTCCATTTCTTGATTTTCCATCAAGTTTCCATACAATCTGTTTTCTTCATCAATCACGTTGTTTTCATAGATGACCATATTCAAACCTGGGACTATTTCCCCTTGCATAACATCTTCAATCAATTCCTCAATCAGGTAAACGCCAAGGGCAAAACCTTCAAACATTTCTCTTCTTTTTGAAAGAGTTTCGGGAACCTCTTTGCCTCGATAATTAGGATAAAAAATTAGAAACCCAGGGCCACTTTTATTTTCCTGAACCAGAGTAATACTAGAAGAGCTCTCTATATTTCCAGTATCGATAGAATGTTTCAGAGTTTCCGCTCGTATGGGATTGCTGAAAAGGTCGAACCCTAACGCAAGTTTATTCCTCTCTAAAGGGTGTACGTAATATACGGGATAGTAAACCTCACGATTTTCCGCCCTTATCATTTCTCCCGAACTTAAACGCTCAGAAAATTGGAAGGCAACGAGCCCTTCTAATTTTGCTTGCTCCTCAAACTCAAATCTCTTTGAATGTACAACTTTAGGAACCCATTCAAGAGCATGAATAAAACTTTGATTTTCAATAATGGATTCTGTAAAAATGAAAAATTCTTCGCGGCTAACAAATTTAGAGGATCGAAAAAGGCCGATGAGACTTTTTAAAACCTTTTCATTCAATTCAATCTTTGAAAGGAGGGCAAGATTCATTACATGGGTTTTATTTTGGAAGCTGTCATACCAACTGGTTTTCTGCTTATTCCAAATCAGCATGAAAATAAATCCAGAAAGCAATAAACCCAATAACAAAATAAATTTTGTTTGCTTTGCAATCATTATTTATCTTTAGGACCGAGGACTATGATGGTGTCGACCTTGCGTCATCAAAACAAGCCCCAGTATATGTTTAAATTTTTCAATACAGGTTAGCAGTTTTTACCCGGAATCCTAACCCCTCATTGAAAAACTTTGTTTTTTAATCAATTGTACCTATAAAATAAAAAGCATGAAATTTAAAATTAATTACTATTTTAACAATTGGAAGATTTTAAATTCTTTATTGGTCCTGGTGACTCTTTTATTAGTAATCAGCTGCACCAATATAGACGAGCACCCTTTGACTCTACGGATTGGTGCTGAGCCATCAGCAAAAATGCGAAATGACATAGGGATCGAACATTTTGAAGCCGGAAGAAATATGGATGCCCTTTTGCAATTTAATCAGGCAAATTTTGCCGATCCCACTTCAGGAGAGATCCATTTTAATCTGGGGTTAGCATTGTGGAACGAAAACAAAAAGAAAAGGGCTATTAAACACTTCAAGCAAGCTAGAATACTGGCGAAAGGGAACCCAAAAATCCTCGAGTCCCCTGTAGTCAACCAGATTCTAAAAGAAAATTAAAACCGGCCTAATCTTATTTTTAAATGGTCCTATAATCCTTCAGTCCCATCCTTTGAATTCTTGTTGTCAGAGTAGTGGGGGGAACTCCCAATAACTCCGCAGCACCCCCTATCCCAAAAATTTTCCACTTGGTCTGATTGAGAGCTTTTAATATATTCTCCTTTTCAAATTGTTTGATCTCTGCGAAAGTAGATATGCTGTTAGGCTTTTGAATCTCATAACTTGAATTTTTCTGTTTCAGAAACTTTTTACTGACAGGGGTTTCGGGCAAATCTAGAATCAGTCTTCCTGATCTTGAAATGATCATCGCCCTCTCGATCACATTTTGAAGTTCACGGATGTTTCCCGGCCAGGAATAGTTTTCCATATGAATCAAGTTGGCTTTTGACAGATTTATTCCAGTCCGATTGAATTTTTTCTCAGCACGTTTGAAAAAATGTACGGCCAGCAAAGGTATATCGATTTTTCTTTCCCTCAATGGAGAAACTTCCAAAGGAAAAACATTTAGGCGATAAAACAAATCTTCCCTGAAATTCCCTTTAGCTACTTCATTCTTTAAATTTCTATTGGTGGCTGCAATCACCCTTACATTGGATTTTTGGGTTTTTTCATCTCCCACACGCTCAAAGGTTCCCTCTTGAAGAACCCTAAGTAATTTGCTTTGCAGGTCTAAAGGGATTTCTCCCACTTCGTCTAGAAAAAGCGTCCCCTCATCTGCAAGCTCAAAACGTCCTACTCGATCTTTGATTGCGCCGGTAAATGCCCCCTTCACATGACCAAAAAATTCACTCTCATAAAGTTCACGGGGAACCGAAGCGCAATTCACCCTGATCAAAGGTCGTTTGGACCTTGGACTGCGTTTATGGATTTCATTTGCAATGAGCTCTTTGCCTGTACCGGATTCCCCAGAAATCAAAACATTCGCATCCGTGGTGGCAACCATGTCGATTTGTTTCAAAATTGTTTGGAGCGAAGGACTTTGACCAATGATCCCGCCAAAAGATTGAAGTTCTCCTACCTCTTCGTTGAGGTATTCATTTTCCAACTCTAATTGTTTTCTTAGACGTTGAATTTCGTCAAAGGCACAGGCTTTTTCCTCTTCCATTTTTTTTCGCGCTGAAATATCGCGACCAAACCCCACCGCATATTCTTTACCATCAAATTCCACAAAGTTTACGCTGACGTCCACTGGGATAATGGCACCCTTTCTGGTTTGGTGTCGGGCCTCAAAAGAAACATTTCTATCTTTCCTCAGATCTTTCCAAAACTTCTTCCAGGTTTTTTTGTTTGAATCAGGGTCGATGTCCTGAATTGTGAGACCTATCAATTCATCTTCTGAATAACCAAGACGCTTACAGGCCGAATCATTTGCCTTCAGAATAACGCCCTCAGAATCATTAAAAATTATTACATCGGCTGACCGCTGTATTGTGAATTGAGCGAGCTCCAATGATCTTTCTTTTTTAATATCTTTTCCCATAATGGCACTCAAAGAATTTTAAATTCAGGTCAATATTATACGAATTTGAGTAGAATAACTACTTAAAACAGTAATTAACCATTTTGAGTAGTAAATTTCTAAATCTCCAAAAATCAATTAAACGTATTAAAAGTAATACATTATGTCGCTCAACAGATTTGGCACAATCTCTGCTATATGAATGGGAAAGATCTATATCGTGAACTCGAATGAAAGAAGGGAAAAATAGAATGACCAACAAAACAAAAGTGCAAGACGCAAAGATTGAGCTCGAAGGAATTAACCACTTTGCCATAAATGTTAAAACTATGGAGCGCGCCGAAAATTTTTACACTCAAGTTTTAGGATTCCCCGTCATCCACAGAACGGAAACGAAAGCCGGGTTAAAACATATTGAAGTGGATGCGGGTAATGTTGCCATTGCCTTATTTGAATCACCTGAACTGGACCTTGAAGCAGCCCACAAAACCATGACTGATGACGGATATCTGCATTTCGCATTTGGCGCCCCCTATAATCAGTTCGACCAAACCTTACAAGCGCTTGACGCAAGTGGAGTAGTGGTTGATGGCAAGCCACGGGACTGGGGTAAAAGTGTGTCCATATATTTTCGCGATCCAGATGGACACCAATTAGAAATTAATTTTACGAAATAAAGAAGTTTTGTTGCACTAGCAAAAGGAACTGCGTCATGAAAGAAGATATCAAACCCCTGGAATTTAAAATTTATCCACCCGAGGCTCAGGCAGTCGGTCAGTTTGATGGCGGTCGTATCACCGAAACCAAACCCGTCGGTTTTCCGCATGAAGGCCCGGCAATTAAAAATTTGGGCCCCCTATTTTACTGGGCCTGGGCCACAGCAAAAGGTTATGGGAAAATCGGCCTTCACCCGCACCAGGCTTTTGAAATCATGAGCTACGCTCTGGAGGGAGAAATCGGACATTTCGATACACTAGGAAACCGAAGCCGAGTAAAAGCCGGAGGCGCTCAAGTTATGCAGGCCGGGTCAGGAATTTCTCACGAAGAAGAAACAGTTGGGGAACTCAATGATTTTTTTCAAATATGGTTCGACCCAGGAGTTCAAAAAGCGCTTTATAGGAAACCCACCTATCACGAATTCAAACATGAGGACTTTTTAATCGAAAAAACCGAAGGCGCAGCTGCAAAGATTATTCTTGGAAAAGGATCACCGATTCTTCTTCAATCTGATGCAACCTTGAAAGACATCTCCATTGAAGATGGCCATGCATTTCAACACACCCTCAATCAAGGAAAAACCCTGGCCTTAGTAGTTATTTCCGGCAAAGGTATGGTGTTCGATATTCAGAATGGAACTAAATATTATATCAACAAAAAAGACTTTGCTCTGATTCATGCAAAACAAAAAGGCAGGATTTCAATTCATGCAGACTCCACTTTTCGCTTGGCTGCTCTTGAAGTTCCTTCCCAAGTAAGCTACCCATTGTACCGAAATTGATAAAAAGGATAATATTATGAAGGCATTTTTTAAAACAGATGAAAACATCAGCAACTTAATAATTCGCGTGATGCTGGGAATCGTTATGTTCCCCCATGGCGCTCAAAAGCTACTGGGTTGGTTTGGCGGATATGGCTTGGAAGGAACACTTGGCTTTTTTACGGACAAGTTAGGAGTTCCTATGATTATTGCAATATTAATTATTCTGGGAGAATCATTAGGAGCATTGGGATTGATAGCTGGATTTCTAACTCGGTTTTGTGCTGCGGGAATTTTCATGATTATGGCGGGAGCCATCGTCATGTCACACGCCTCAAATGGATTCTTCATGAACTGGTCGGGTCAACAGGCGGGTGAAGGTTTTGAATACCACCTCCTTGCAATTGCATTATGCCTCCCCCTTTTAATCAGTGGCGGTGGGCGATTATCTGCAGACGGCCTAATTTTAAAACGATTTTTTAACAATAAATAATTTGCAAGCACCATTTATAAATAAGGAAAATAAAATGGAATTTTCAGAAACTATTCAAAAACGCCAATCTATTAAATCCTATCAGGCGGACAAAACCATAAGCGATACAGACCTGGATGAGCTAATGCAAGAGGTAGTACTGAGCCCCAGCTCCTTCAATCTTCAACATTGGAAATTTGTAGCTGTGAAAAGCAATGATCTTAAAAAAAGCATCCGGGAAGCGGCCTGGGGACAAGAGCACGTTGAGTCCTGCTCCTTTTTAATTGCTGTTTGCGGAAAATTAAATGCCTTTGAAGATGCTCCGGTTATCTATCAAGATGTCGACCCAGAAATACAGAAAAAGGTTCTACCCATGATCAAAGGGTTCTATGAAGACCACACTCAATTACAAAGAGACGAAGCCATTCGAAGTGCATCACTGGCTGCGATGACCTTTATGTTTGGCGCCGTAAATCGAGGATGGGACACCTGCCCTATGATCGGGTTTGATCCCGTCGCGGTCGCAAAAATATTAGAGCTTGATGCTTCTCATATTCCCGTGATGCTGTTGACCCTTGGCTATAGGAAGGAAGACCCGCGCCCCCGGTCTTCAAGAAGACCGGTTAGCGAAATAGTCAAAATAAACACCCTTAATGGGCCAGGATTAATGGAGTGAACCGCCCCTGACCTCAAGGAAAACTGGCGCACCAAAAATTACTAATTTCTTTTTCTTAAATGCTATAATGCAACAATTGAACTTTATTTAAGGCGTATTTAATGATTATAGTAATGTCTTCAGGTGCCACTCCTGAACAAATTGAAAAGGTGACAAAAACGATTGAAGAACTTGGCTACACTCCACATGAGATTTCAGGAGTAGAGAGAAAAGTAATCGGTGCCGTCGGGGATGAGCGCGGAAAAGACAGGCTGCAATCCATCCAGACGATGGGCGGGGTAGAAAGTGTCTTCCCCATTTTAAAGCCATACAAACTTGCAAGTCGGGAGGTAAAAGCCGTTAACTCAGTGATCCATGCAGATGGCGTTTCGGTGGGCGGAGATGAAATTGCGATCATAGCTGGCCCCTGTTCGGTAGAAAGCAAAGAACAAATTTGCACTACAGCCAAACTGGTAAAATCGGCCGGAGCTAATTTTCTTAGAGGCGGTGCCTACAAACCCCGCACATCTCCTTATAGTTTCCAAGGCATGGAGGAAGACGGTCTTAAATTACTGGCAGATGCTAAAGAAGTATCGGGGCTCCCCATCGTCACAGAAATTATGAACCCGAGAGAAATTGATCTGGTCGTACAATACGCAGACATTCTGCAAGTGGGTGCTCGGAATATGCAGAATTTTTCTTTATTAAAAGAATTAGGCAGAGTAGACAAACCCATTCTTTTAAAACGCGGCATGATGAACACCATCAAAGAGTTTTTAATGTCAGCTGAGTATGTATTGTCAGAAGGAAACAGCAATGTGATCCTTTGCGAAAGAGGCATCCGAACATTTGAGACGGCCACGCGAAACACGCTTGATATAAGTTGCATACCGGTTCTAAAAAAGGAAACTCACCTACCTATTGTCATTGATCCCAGCCACGCGACAGGATATTGGGATTTGGTGGAGTCCATGTCTCGCGCTTCCATCGCTGCCGGGGCAGATGGTCTGATTATTGAGGTCCACCCTGACCCGGTCAAAGCATATTCTGACGGACCTCAATCTCTCAAGCCTTCGAAATTTGCAAAATTAATGAAAAATCTGCAGCCTTTTGCTGAATTGATGGGGCGGACCCTGAATTCTGGCTCATAAAAACTGCGGCCCTAACCGCTTGAATTTTTAAGGTTTTAGGTTTATTCTAATTCTGGTTTTCTTTTTCTCCGAGGCTTGAAATATACGCCTCGAACTTTGTGAAAAACCCAGAATGAATGAACTCTATTTAGCTAATCGCAATCTTTCCGAAACCTATCGGCAAAAACTTAAGGAAAAAGCTTCCACTCTTGATCAGTCAAATTTATTTTCTGACGAAGCCGATATCAATCCCCAAAAATATTATTTAGATTTTAAAGATCGTGCCTTGGAGTTTGTCAACAACGAGAAAGATCTTCTAAAAAAAGAATGCCTTAAATCGGATAACTCTCATCTGATTCTGCTCAAACAAACGGCATTGGTCGACACGATTGTGCAAGCGGCATTTACTTCAGCACTATGTTTTTTCAATCGACAAAACAATCAAGATTTAGAAAAAGAAACTGCTCCACTAGCCATTCTCGCCCGTGGAGGTTATGGCCGGGAAGAGATGTATTTTCGGTCTGATGTCGACATTCAAATTATTTCGCAATCTTCATTAGATGATGAGAAGAAAAAATATGCCGAGGAAATCATTCGCCACTTTGAATACCTTTTTGTTTTTCAAAATATATTCCCTTCCTCTGGAAATTCCTGCTACACCGAAAACGAATCTGTTGAAAAAGATCTAAACTCGGAAAACATATCTCAGTTTCTCGCGCTACTAGAGCACCGTTTCGTGACAGGAAATAATTTTGTCTACACGGAATTCAAAAGCTCAGTAAAAACCGTTAGCTTGATGCATCATGATGAAATAATCAAACATTGCTTGAGCCACGATGGCCATTATGAAGTTCAAAATACCGTCTTCAAACAAGAGCCTGACATAAAAGAAGAACTTCAGAGATTGTATTGGGCTCTTGCTTCCGTCCGCATAATTCAAAAAATTGAAAAAACCAATCAGTTCGAGGTTCTAAACGACCTTTTTGCTAAAAACCTTATTAGCCCTCTCGCATTTAAAAGCATGCAAAAAGGATTCAATTTTCTATCCAAGGTACGATTGTTCCTTCACACAATACAGCAGGGAGCACACAGAGATGTAATGAGCTATGAAGTAAGAGAGAAAATAGCTCAATCAATGGGCTATGAAGTAAGGGCTTTCTTTCAGGAATACTTTTTTGAGGCCGTTTATCCACTCAAAAGATTCAGCCGCAATCTCTATTGGGAAAGCATGGCAGTAGACACAAAAAAAATAAAAAATCTGTCTGAATATTTCTCCTTAAATACCCAAAACCAGATCTATTTTGAAAAAGAGCCAGAGATATTATTCTCTAACAATCCTCTTTGGTTTTTTAAAGTTTTTATATGGGTCGCCGAGAGGAACTACCATCTTTCCTATGACGTGATTAGAGCCATCGAACAACATGTCGACCAGGCCTACCCTATTTTTACTGGCGAAGCTTCCAATCTTGAAATTCAAAATTGTTTTAAACGGATGATCCGCGGAAAGTATTTTTCAAAAGCTCTTCGCCTACTCCATGAGTTTGAGATTCTTGAAAACTTTTTGATCCCTGAATTTAAAAACCTTCGCGGACTGTTACAGGATATTTATGTTCACAAATTTCCCACGGACGTTCATATTCTTTCGGCATTGGATGTTTTGAACGGATTGGAGTTCAGGAAAACCGCTGATCCCTTTCTAGCAGAACTCTACCATTCGCAAAGAGATAAGACAGCTCTCAAACTAGCAGTATTGCTTCACGATATCGGCAAAGGTGTCAAAGTGGGTGACCAAAACGAGGAACTGGTGGGAGCAAGGTTAATCCCAAAAATTCTTGAAAACCTCGGTTATGGTGACAAACCCAAAAGGGTCGAAGATGTTGCTTTTCTGGTCGAAAAACATCTGACCCTGTATGACCTTATGTTGTTAGATCCTGAAGCCGACGACACTTATGACATGGTGCTCGATCTTGTCAATCACGATAAGGAAAGACTCAAAATGCTGGTGCTACTTACCCACGCAGACCGGGGAGGGACTAAAATGAATATGTCCGCCACGCAAATTGAACAACTGAAACTATTTTACCAGTATACCCTTCACAACAAGAGTCGAGAAAGTGTGCCAAATGCCATTAAGCTTGAATTTCTTAAAATGGTTCGGTTACCTCGGGAACTGCAATCACAACTTGAAATATATTATAAATTCAATCAAAACAAAAAACCGTTCATGGCAGAAATGCTGTTTAATCCCGGACAACCGGCAGATCTGATTGTATGCTCTCAAAACACCCAGGGTTTTCTCCATAAAGTTTCAGCTGTCCTCGCTTTTAACCAACTTGATATAGTGCAAGCAAATATACAGACTATGAAGGACAAAGTTTTCGATGTTTTCAAAGTGGTCAATGCCTCAGGCGAGCCCATAGACTATGGAGATTTCTTTTTTATCCAAAATCGAATCCAGGAAGATCTTCATCGAATATTTATTGAGAAACAAAATTTATCGGATATTTTTGATGGCAGAACTTTTGGGAGCAACAAAGAGGACACACATTTTCAAAATGTTAAGCTTAAAATGAAAACAATAGGACGTTCCCTAAAAATATCCACGCATAATCTGCCCGGCACTTTTATGATGGAAGCCAAAGTTTTATCCGATGCCAATATGGAATGCCAGAAAGCGGTTCTTCATACGAGCCAGGGAACAGCTTCCAATGTATTTTATTTGCGCCCTAATGATGTGGCTGAAATAATGAATCATCAGGATCATTTTATTAAAACATTCACAAAAGCGCTGACCCCTCTCCTGAATGGAGGGTCCATTTTCTTGCCTGAGAAACCAAATGGGTAAGGATCGAGATATAACAATGGAATCAATGAAACCAAAATTTCTAATAAAAATGACATTGTTGCTTTTAGCGACTGCGGTCAGCTTGATATTCACCCATAACTCAAACGCAGAATCCTATCAAGCTTCTCTTAAACAAGCTCTGGAACTGGACAAAGACGGCTTTTATGAAGATGCCATACAATATTGGGAAAAGTCGCTCATTGGTTCTCCAGCAAACGTCAGACTTTATTCAGGATTAAAAATTTCAGGCACCTATACCAAGCTGGGTAACTTGATTCGAGCTATGGAGATTTCACAAGCCCTTACAGAAAACCATCCGCAACAATACGAATCCTGGTTCAGTTATGCCAACGCTTCGGGCGCCCTTGGGAAATATTCTGAGGCCGTATCTGCTTTTAAAAAAAGTATCGAACTGAAGCCCACTGAAGGGTTGGGAAAAGTCGGCCTCGGCTTTGCGTATTTTGGAAATGGGAAACCAGACCTTGCCATTGCCGAGTTCAAAGGTGCAATGAAAATTTTTAAGGCTAACAAAAATATTTCCTGGTACCGCGATTGTCGATTAGCAATAAGACAAATTAAAGATTTTGCCAGATTCCCTCCAAAATTCGCCCAACTGTGGCTGGAAAAAAATCTAAAACGAGTACAAGACACATTCGAAGGTTCAGTCCTGGATTTCGAAAGTCTGCTTAAATCCAAATAAATTGATCCTTCTCCTTAATAGCGGTCTTTTCTACATTCATCCGATGTTGGCTTCGACAACCCATCAATATTAAAAAATTTTAATACAAAGTTAACTTTCTTTTAATTTTGGTTTTATATGATGGCTACAGTACTTTTTCTCCTCCTTTCTGGGGGAACGGATTTGGCGTCAAGACCGAGTCCTTCTCCCATATCCTCCACATTAGGGGAACCGACAGCTGTCGGTTCCCCTTTTGTTTTTTCTCAAACCAAAACCCTTCACCAATCCCGGGTAATACTTTATTAATCAATATTTTTATAGCATTGCACCTAGTAAAAATTTCACAGGTTTCCCGGAAACAGGGGTTCATATTTCAGAGCATTTAAGATACAATCGAGGCTCCAAAGAAAAGGGAAATGAGGACTAGAGAAGGTATTCTTCCTTTAATTTGCCTCGGCAGGCAAAATTTAATATTTAAGTCAATGACGCCCTCCTTTGTCAAAGGAGGGGAATTATATAGAAAGAGTAAGAATGGGTAAAAAATCGAAATATAATTTGGTTTGGATGGACTGCGAAATGACCGGCCTTGATGTAGATAAAGAGGTTCTAATTGAAATCGCCACTCTCATCACCGATAGCGAATTGAATGTTTTGGAAGAAGGGCCTTGCATTGCCATCCACCAAAGAAACGAGATACTTGACAAGATGGACGAATGGAATACCAAGCATCATAACGCATCCGGTTTGGTTAAACGTGTGCAGCAATCCTTAATCAGCGAAGCCGAGGCAGAAAAAAGGACTTTAGATTTTGTAAAAAAGTATTGCCCAAAAGGAATTGCCCCTCTTTGTGGAAACTCGATTCATCAGGATCGGAAGTTTCTGCATAAATACATGCCGGAGATGCACTCCTATTTCCACTATAGAAGTATCGATGTTACTTCCATTAAAGAACTTGTTACTCGCTGGTACCCGACCGGACCTAAATTCCCAAAAAAAAGCCAGGAACATGTGGCAATGATCGACATACGAGAATCGCTACAAGAATTGATCTTTTACCGGGAAAATTATTTCGTCGGGCAGGAAGCTTTTGTTTCTGAATCCACTGCAATTTAAAACTCACCATGAATAAGGGCGCACTCATAACTATAGCTTTTTTGCTGTTGGTCGCAAGCGTTTCCATTGATCTTTTATGGACGGGCAACAAATACCAATGCGAAATTTGTATCAAATACAAAGATCAGATTGTTTGCCAAAAAGTTAAGGGAATGGAAAAACAAGACACCATCATGACGGGTATCAGCACGGCTTGCGGAGCCGTAGCGAACGGCATGACCGAATCCATAGAATGCCAAGCCCAGCCACTTGAGAAAATGGTTTGCGAGGATATTAAATCCACCTGAACCAGGTGGAAGCCATTTTCATCCCCAGCAGCAATAGCCAGATAGCTGGTAAAGAACTTAGGATTTAGTGCAGATCAGGTCGTAGACTTGTTGGTATTTTTCTTCGACGCTTCCCAGGTTAAAACGAAAACGGTCTTTGTCCATTTTTTCGTTGGTATCCCAATCCCAGAGGCGGCATCCATCCGGGCTGATTTCATCTCCCAGAATAACCTCCCCGTTATGGCGACCGAACTCCAACTTAAAATCGACCAATCTTATTTTTCGTTCCTTAAAAAACTGAGTCATCAGCGTATTAATTTTTAGTCCCTCTGACTTCAAAATCTCTACTTCTTCTTTGGTGGCCCAACCAAACACATCGACATGGCACTCATTGATCATAGGGTCGCCGAGAGGATCATCCTTATAAAAGAATTCAAGGATCGGTTTTTCTTTAAACTCCCGGCCCTCTTCAATACCCAACCGTTTGCACAAACTGCCAGCGGCTACATTTCTAAGTACGACTTCTACAGGTATGATATCCAGGTTTTTTACCAACATTTCCCTGTCATTAAGGGTTTTTACATAATGGGTTTTCACCCCTTCCCCTTCAAGGTACTCGAAAATCCGGCTGGACATATGGTTGTTCATAACCCCTTTGTCGACAATCGTTCCTTTTTTGACTCCGTTGAACGCCGACGCATCATCTTTAAAATATTGAATCAACAAATCGGGATCTGCTGTTTTGTATAATATTTTGGCCTTACCCTCATAAAGCTTTTCTAGTCGTTCCATAATATTCTCTTTATTTTTTAAAAATCCGTTTAAAAATTGTATCTACGTTTTTAAATTGGGATTTTAAATTAAAAATCTTTTCAATTTCTTTTTCACTCAATAATCCGCGAATTTTCTTATCCTTTTTAAGTAGGCTTAGAAAATTTTTGCCTTTTGTCCAAGACTGCATTGCATTGGTCTGCACCAGTTTGTAAGCCTCTTCACGCGTTATCCCTTTGTCAACCAATGCCAATAATACACTTTGCGAAAAAATAAGCCCCTCAGTCTTTTCCAGATTGCGCATCATGTTTTCGGGATAGACAATCAAATGCTCCATCATTTTTGTCATTTTTTTTAACATATAATGGATAAGAATTGTACTATCCGGCCCAATTACACGCTCCACTGAAGAGTGGCTAATATCTCTCTCATGCCAGAGAGGCATGTTTTCCAAGGCGGCAATAGCATTCGACCGCACTACGCGTGCCAGGCCAGACATTTGTTCAGACACCACGGGGTTCCTTTTATGCGGCATGGCAGAAGAACCCTTTTGCCCAGCCGAAAAAAATTCCTCCACTTCGAGAACTTCTGTTCTTTGCAAGTGGCGAATTTCTGTAGCAATTTTATCAATCGTTCCCGCCACTATCGCCAAGGTAGTGAAAAACTCTGCGTGCCTATCTCTTTGGATAATCTGAGTAGAAACCGGTGCCGGTTTCAGACCCAGTTTAGCGCAGACATATTCTTCCACCGCTGGATGGATGCAGGCGAAAGTTCCCACCGCACCGGAAATCTGCCCATAGGAGATACTTTGCCGAGCACGTTTGACCCGTTCAATATTACGGCCGACTTCTTCATACCAATTAGCAACTTTCAATCCAAAAGTGAGAGGTTCTGCATGAATGCCATGTGACCGCCCCATAGTAGGCGTCATTTTATGCTTCAAGGCCTGGGTTTTTAATACCCCATGAAATGCCTTCAACTCTTTTAATATAAGAGTCGATGCCTGCTTCAACTGTACTGCAAGAGCCGTGTCAAGAACATCGGAAGAAGTCATCCCCAGGTGCATATAGCGAGCCGAGTCGCCGACATATTCTGCCACGCAAGTGAGAAATGCGATTACATCGTGCTTGACCTCTCTTTCAATCTCATCGATACGCTCTACATTGAAATCGGATTTTTCCTGGATATCCTTCAAGGCGGATTTTGGAATTTCCCCACGTTTGGCCAACGCTTCACAAGCGAGCACCTCAACTTTCAACCATATTTTAAATTTGTTTTTCGGCTCCCAGATGGAAGCCATTTCAGGAAGTGTGTAACGTGGAATCAAAGTAAAGTACCTCTAAAAAAAAATTAACCCTCGAAAGGCAAAGAAAAATTTTATTAATATGATATAAATGTTGGCATATATTAAACGCAAAATTCAGGTAAATCAATAAATGAACAAAACATTAAGCGTATGCTTTGTATGTCATGGAAATATTTGCCGTTCCCCGCTTGCACAGGGTGTAATGGAATCTCTTGTAAAGCAGGAGGATTTGGGAAAAACCATTCTAGTGAGTTCCGCCGGGGTGAGCGGATGGCATGTTGGCGAACCTCCCGACACTCGAATGCAGGACACCGCACAACAGAATGGTATTTCGCTAAACAGCCTCGGCCGACATTTTCAAAGCCACGATTTTAAGCAAATGGATCTCGTATTAGCCATGGACCATAGCAACCTCAACACCTTAAAATCTCTTCGACCTATTGCGGAGACTCAAGACAAACTTTATTTATTCCGCTCATTTGACCCTCAAAACAATGGCGACCTTGAAGTCCCAGACCCTTATTATGGCGGCGACAAAGGGTTCCAGCTCGTCTACGAAATGGTTGAGAGAACTTGCCCTAAAATTTTAGAACACCTGAAAGCAAAGCTCGACTCGTGAAGGACGAATTAAACAAATTGTTGGAACCCCTATTTGGGGCCACAATTGAATCTTCCTATTCAACAGGCGGGGGAAGCATCAATCAAACTCAGGTGCTGAAATTAACCAATGGGGAACGTGTTTTTATGAAGCAGAACTCGAATCCTCCCACCGATTTTTTTTTGGCCGAAATTAAAGGGCTGAAACTGCTTGCTCAGGCCAAGAAAGGACCAAAAATCCCTAAACCCATTGCAGTCCAATCCAGCCCTCGTCCTACATTTCTTTTAATGGAGTACATAGAAAACTCCTCTGAAGGCAAAAACTTCGCAGACCAGTTTGCCCAATCACTGGCTGAACTTCACCGTATGACCCAGGAAAGTTACGGGTTGGATCACGACAACTATATAGGAAACACTCCACAAAAAAATGCTCTGGATAAAGATGGAATACATTTTTTCCGAGATCAGCGAATTAATTTTCAAAGAAAACTTGCCCGACAGAAAGGGTTACTGCCTGCTTCTGTCGACAAAAAACTCGATTCCCTTTGTGACAATCTGGAAAAGTATTTGAATATCTCAGGAGAGAAACCCGCACTAATACACGGTGACCTATGGTCTGGAAACTATTTTCCCGACTCCCAAGGCAAGCCCTGTATTTTTGATCCTGCAGTCTATTATGGGTTGCGCGAAGCAGATATCGCTATGACAGAGCTGTTTGGAAGGCTGCCCCAAAGGTTTTACGATGCTTATGACGAAACGTTTCCGATGAATCCCGGCTATTCAGAAAGAAAAGACCTATACAACTTATACCACTTATTAAACCACCTGAACCTTTTCGGCAGTTCCTATTTATCATCTGTAGAACAGGTGTTGCAGCGTTATATAAACTAGGTGGGGAGACACTGCTGGAGGCTGAGGCAGAAGGGCTATGCCCTGAAGAAATGTTTGCAGGCTAATAGTAAAAGGCCAGACGTGTTTATTAGGTTGATGGCCATAGACCCATTAACCGCGGCGGTACGCCGCTAGAATCCACCGCCGATTTTAGCGATGAAGGTATTCAATTCTCTTTCTACTGAGCCATCCCAATTTTTCATTTCTGTGGTCAGGGTAGCCAAAGCCGACTTGCCGGCACTTATTTCCAAGGCATCTGCAATACTAACCAGAATTCGGGTGCCATATCGTTCCACCAACTCATGCTCCTCTGCAGCTCGAAAAGCTATATCTGGCCCCAGAATCATTGCCCAGGCCTGGATTACAGATATTTGGGTGGATTCTCTGAAACGAAGCGAATCGAGCTCTTCCATATAGGTTCCCGGATCCATTTCACCCGATTCAAATCTTTCAATTAACTCCTTTAAACTTCCCCCTTTAGATTCAACTTTTTGAAATATAAATTCAAACAACTTTGCTTCATATTTCTTCAACTCTTCCATGTTCCATGGACACTGAAACTCAAGTTCCAGATCGGAACCGGCTTTCCTAGCCTCTCTTTCAATTTTATAAAGGCAATTCGGGCACCTCTTGCCTGCGTCGTGGTTGAATTCTCCACTACAGTGGCAAGGGGCCAAAACACTTTGAAGAGCGAGTGCCAGCGCTTCTTTTTTAAAACCTAAAACCTCACGAAAGGCCACCCGAACTGGATTAGCACGCGCTATGTGGTTGTAGTTCGAACAACTCGAACAATAAATCTCATAGGAATTCTTATCTTCCGCCGGCTCAATAATCGGCTCGAAGATTTCAGGGCATAGAATGCATTGAATCTCTTTTTGAAAAGTATCCACTATATATTTTTCCGACGAAAAGTTAATAAGACTAAAGCTTATTATTAGATGTTAGAAACTGCCTCAGGTTCCAAAAAAACAAGGCCCTGCTTTCGTACACTATTAACCGCAATTTTTGAGTTTATAATCTGGATATTTTCAATGAAGCAAACAATGTCAGACGAGCTCATTAGATTTCAAGGCAAAAAAAAACCCATGGCTATTAGCCATGGGTTAGTTTTTTATTTTAAGCAACTTAACTTGAGTAAGCTTGGCCTAAACCTGCGGACTCAGATTCTATTCCACCCTTTATTACTTTCCCGGTTGTCGCATCTACCGGAAACATGGTAATGGCATTGTGAGTACTACACACTACCTTGCACAAGTCACAGCCTTTACAACGAGGCTCAATAACAATGGCTTTTGTAGTGGTTGTATCCAACATAATACAGTCTGATTCAGGACAATACATGATGCACAGTCGGCAACCTTTTTCAGCAATACATTTTTCGTTATCTACCCACGCTATGTTATACACTTAAAAAATCTCCTCATCTCGCTTGCCACATTTTATAAAAGACTGACCCGACCCAACCTACAACTAAATCATTCATTCCAGCAGCCGACTCATTGGATTTCCCAAATTTAAACCGTCACTAATTTCAGATCCTGTTTCTCAGCCCATTCAGTAGCCATTTCGTAGGATTTCGTAATAGTGTCCATGTTTGCCTTGAGTAACATTTCCTTCTTGGCGTATTTCTTTTTGATTGCTTCATCAAGGGTTGCTGTACCCCCGGATGCAACGTATTTTTTTCCAAATCGGTCCTGTAACGCCGCGTCCAGGGCTTTTAGACCTACTATTTTTGTTATCCCAGCACATGCCCCAATCATTGCCATATTGGTAGAAAGTTCTGTCTTTCCAATTTCCAAAGCCAGCTTGGTTGCATCATGGTTCAGCACGGCGACATTCAAGTCCTCCAAACGCTTATGATCTTCATCCGGAAGCAAATCATCAGTGGTGTTGATAATAATCAAACCATTTTCTTTGATCCCATCATAGAAGGGAGCGGTGTAACTTTTTTGCATGGTTATAACCTGAGGGTGGAAAATCATTATGACATCCGGGTAAACCAACTCGCCGCGGTCATAAATACGTTCCGTACCAATTCTGGCATAACTTTCGGCAGGTGCCATTCGTTTTTCAGCACCAAAGAAGGGATTCGAAATAGAAAACTTTCCATCTTTGTTTGCTGCCATAGCCAAAAGATGCGCAGCGGTTACTGCTCCTTGACCCCCCAAACCCGAAATACGGATATTCATCCTACTCATAACTTTCTACTCCTATTTCTTTATGCGTTAACCGGCTTTTTAGCTGCTTCTTTAGCCGCTTTTTTCCGTTCTTTCGTTTCTACTTCAA
>Ga0233439_10001268_pt1 | contig 32917 bp, 34 predicted proteins | sample SI_123_September_6_FD_182713 | JGI IMG/M metagenome (GOLD analysis project Ga0233439, IMG submission 182713) | Seawater microbial communities from Saanich Inlet, British Columbia, Canada - SI_123_September2016_100_MG | ecosystem: Environmental > Aquatic > Marine > Inlet | place: Canada: British... | reverse complement strand
CATAGGAACAGGGATGGTTTTTTTTGCCCAGTCATCCCAGTTATATATGTGCACATCAGTACCACATATCGCAGTTTTATGAATTTTAATCAGAACGTCATTATTTCCGACAACTGGTTCAGCAACATCTTCTAACCAAATACCTTCTTTTGCTTGGCTTTTAACTAATGCTTTCATGAATCTCCAATTTATTTAATAAACGTAAGTCAATTATATGACAATTTTGTCTTCATACATAACTATGTTGACTCTAGTTAAGTTGCTTAATAACCCTTAATTTACCGAGTATAAGAATAATTCATTCCCGATTTTTCATTAAGAAAAAAAGGTAGAAATTTTAAAAAATTGAGTATAAAGTATAAATGTAACTTTAATTCTAATAAGGGGTTTTTAAATTAAATTTTCTTGATCAATTTCCGGAGGTTTTTTATGGATATTAGGCAGTTGAAAAGCAGACACAAAGAGTTAGATCAAATTATCGAATTAAGTTTTAAAAATTATGTACCTGATTTAAGGCTGAGAAAATTTAAAAAAGAAAAGTTAAGAATAAAAGAACAGTTAGAGAAAAATCACATTCAAAATACTTAGGTGCCCTTTAATTGCCGACTAAGTTAGTTTATTTAGTGTAAGTTAAGTGATTATTGTAGACCAGGTTGTTTATCTGACGAAGACATAATATTTTGTAACTAATACCGCTATCTAATTAGTTTTTGGATTAAGCTATACCTAATACAATCACAATAAACTCTTAAGAACATTAATTTAAATAAGGTTATATGAAAAAAAATAAAATAGTGGTTGTTGGTTTAGGGTATGTAGGGTTAAGTAATTGTATCTTGCTGGCTCAAAATAATATAGTAACTGCAGTTGATATAAACATTCAAAAAGTAAATCAAATTAACAAAGGTGAATCACCTCTTGTTGACAAGGATATAGATAGCTTCCTTAAAAATAGATCACTTGATCTTCATGCCACACTTCCTTATGAAGAAATTTACAAAGAATCAGACTATGCGGTAATTGCAACACCAACAAACTATGATGAGAAAACTCATAGTTTTAATACGCTTTCGGTTGAAGAAACTATTGAAAATGCGATCGAAGAAAATCCAAAGATAACGATCATAATAAGGTCTACCGTTCCTGTGGGCTTTACTGATCAAATGATTGAAAGACACCAAACAAAGAATATTTATTTTGTTCCTGAATTCCTTAGAGAGGGTAATGCATTACATGACAATTTAAATCCATCTCGAATTCTTATCGGAGGCTCTGGTAATAAATTAAAGTTTATTGAGGCATTACTTAAAGATGGGGCAAAGAAAAAGGATATTGATGTGTTAACGATGAGCCCAGCTGAGGCAGAATCGTCTAAACTTTTTTCAAATACTTATTTGGCGATGCGTGTTGCATTTTTTAACGAGCTGGATTCATTTGCCCAAACTAAAAACTTAAAAACAAAAAATATCATAAATTCTCTGAGCCTCGATCCAAGAATTGGCGCCGGTTATAACAATCCATCTTTTGGTTATGGCGGCTATTGCCTACCAAAAGATACCAAACAATTGTTGGCTAATTATAAAAATACCCCACAAAGGTTGATGGAAGCAATTATTGAGTCTAACGATTTAAGAAAACAATTTATAGCTGAGCGTATTCTTGCAATGAAACCAAAAGTTGTTGGTATATATCGCCTTGTGATGAAGGAAGGATCTGATAACTTTAGAGAGTCAAGCATACAAGATGTTATAAAACTCATCACATTAAAAGGAATTAAAGTTATTATATTTGAGCCATTAGTTGGAGATGGCAGTTTTGACGGCCTTGAGGTAGTAAATGATTTCGAAGAGTTTTCAATGCAATCAGAAATTATCCTAGCTAACAGGGTGAACAATGAATTAAACTCTTTCAGTGACAAAGTTTTTACGAGGGATATTTTTAACTTAGACTAAAAAAATGAAAGATTTAATTAAAAACCATATTGCAGAACATCAGGCTGTTTTAGGTGAGCTATCTAATTTAATACCCCAGATCGAAGGGGTAGCTTCCACGCTGGTAAACGCATTAAAAAATGGACAAACTATTTTTTGGTGCGGCAATGGCGGTAGTGCTTCTGACAGCCAGCATTTGGCTGGTGAGCTTGTCGGTCGTTACAAAGGGGACCGTAAACCCTTAAAATCTATTGCTTTAAACGCTGACTCAGCTGTCATGACATGCATTGTAAATGATTATGGATATGAATATATTTATTCTAGACAGGTTGAGGGTTTAGGAGTGGAAGGGGATGTATTAGTTGGTATTACCACCTCAGGTAATAGTGAAAATGTCCTCAATGCACTCATAACAGCAAATGAAATGGGATTGAAGACCATCGGCCTTCTCGGAAAAGGCGGGGGTCGGGCAGCGAGCTTAGCTCAGCAATCGATTATCATTCCATCTGATACAACAGCGAGGATTCAGGAGATGCATATCACTATCGGTCATATTTTATGCGACCTCATCGAAGAGGGTTTAAATTTAAAGGCATGAGTATTCTTATCACTGGTGCGGCCGGGTTTATTGGCTCTAATTTTGTCCTGAATTGGTTAGAAAAAAATAAAGAGAAGGTTATCGCATTAGATAAACTTACCTACGCAGGCAATTTAGAAAATCTTAAATCTGTTGAAAAAAAATCAAATTATGAATTTGTTAAAGGTGATATTGGTGATTCAAATTTGGTTGCAGATCTTTTAAAAAAATATCAACCTCGAGCGATAATTAATTTTGCTGCCGAGAGTCATGTGGATCGATCCATCCACGGACCAGATGACTTTATGCAGACCAATATTATGGGCACCTACCGATTGCTAGAGGAAGCCCGATCTTTTTTTAATACCTTGAGTGAGGATAATCAAAAACAATTTCGTTTTCTCCACGTATCCACCGATGAGGTATATGGAACATTAAGCTCAAGCGACCCTGCGTTTAAAGAAACTAACCAGTACGAACCGAATAGTCCGTATAGTGCTTCTAAGGCGGCATCAGACCACCTGGTCCGTGCCTGGCATCATACCTATGGACTACCAGTATTAACCACTAACTGCTCGAACAACTATGGACCGTACCACTTTCCAGAAAAGCTCATCCCGCTTTGTATCTTAAAGGCCCTACAAGGCCAAGACTTACCAATCTATGGTGATGGTCAGCAAGTGCGTGACTGGCTCTATGTGGTCGATCACTGCAAGGGTATCGCAAGAGTTCTCGAAAAAGGTACCATTGGCGAGACCTACAACATCGGCGGCTGGAACGAGAAGACCAACCTAGAAGTGGTACACACCCTATGTGACTTATTAGACGAGCTCAAACCTCGTGAAGATGGAAAGTCATACAAAGAACAAATCACCTTCGTCAAAGACCGCCCTGGGCATGATCGCCGTTATGCGATTGACGCCACTAAAATCTCCAATGAGCTCGGCTGGAAACCCGAAGAAACTTTCGAGACGGGTATCCGCAAGACAGTCCAGTGGTACCTTAATAACCAGGACTGGGTAGCTAACGTGCAGTCGGGCGAGTACCAGCACTGGCTCAATAAAAACTATTCATGAAAATTTTAATCACGGGCGTTAACGGTCAGGTAGGGCATGCCCTGATCCGAGAATTAACTGATCATGAGTTGATTGGTTTAACCCGACAAGACTGTGACCTGATTAACTTAGATCAAATCAGACAAGTCATCGATCTCCATCAGCCGGACCTGATTATCAACCCCGCGGCATATACGAACGTGGACCAGGCTGAGGACGAGCCGGAATTGGCTTTCTTAATCAACCGTGACGCACCCAAAGTCATAGCGGAAAAAGCGCGGGAATATGATATCCCGTTCATTCACTTTTCGACCGACTATGTGTTTGATGGTGAGAAAAAGGGATCTTATGTTGAGGATGACCCGACTCATCCATTAGGCGTCTATGGACAATCAAAGTTAGCAGGGGAAGAGGCGATACAGGAAGTTGGTAGTTTAAACTACATATTAAGAACGAGCAGGGTGTATTCGAATATAGGCCATAACTTTTACCTCACCATGAAAAGATTGAGCCAGGAGTGTGGTGAGTTAAAGGTGGTGGCCGATCAGTTGGGGGTACCTACCACTAATCAATTTATCGCCGAGCAGATCCAGCAAATTATCCCGAACTTACATGAAAGCAATACGGGAACTTATCACCTAGTGCCCGATGGGTCTTGTTCCTGGTATGAATTTGCCAAAGCCATTATCAGTAAAACAAATAGAAAATTTAATATCAATAACCTGCATGCAATTCACACAAATGAATTCTTCACGAAAACCAAACGACCGGCCAACAGTGTATTAAGTAATGCTAAAATTAAACAAATCTTTAATTTAGAATTAAATGACTGGCAACAATTTTTAAGTCAAATCGTCGCGGAGGATAATTTTTATGCATCGTAAGGGCATTATTTTAGCAGGTGGTTTGGGAACTCGACTCTATCCTGTATCGAAAATTATTTCCAAACAGTTACTTCCAATATACGATAAGCCTATGATTTACTATCCCTTAACCACACTAATGATTGGAGGGATTCAAGATATCCTTATAATTTCGACCCCTCAGGACCTTCCTCTGTTTGAAAAATTATTAGGTGACGGATCCCAATGGGGGTTAAGATTAAGCTACAAGGCTCAAGCTAATCCAGATGGACTAGCGCAAGCTTTTATTCTTGGTGAAGATTTTATTGGTGATGATAAATCCACCCTGATTTTAGGCGACAATATTTTTTATGGCCATAATCTTGAAATGCTCTTGAGCTCAGCTGGCGATCAAGACTATGGTGCAACCATTTTTGCTTATCATGTCAATGACCCTGAACGATATGGTGTTGTAGAATTTAATCCAGATAAAAAGGTCAACTCCTTGGAGGAAAAACCTAATCAACCAAAATCTAATTTTGCCATCACAGGACTCTATTTTTATGACCAGAGGGCGGTTCAATTAGCTAGAGATTTAAAGCCATCAAAGCGTGGTGAATTAGAAATCACAGATCTTAATCAAAAATATTTGGATCAAGATGCCTTGTTTGTCGAGATAATGGATAGTGGTTACGCTTGGTTAGATACTGGTACCCATGACAGTCTTCTTGAGGCGGGGCAGTTTGTATCAACAATAGAAAATCGGCAAGGGCTCAAAATTGCATGTCCGGAGGAGATTGCCTTTCGTAAACAATGGATTACAGGAGCCGATTTAGAGATGTTAGCGAAACCGTTGCTGAAGAGTATTTATGGGCAATATTTGATGAAAGTCCTATTGAAATAATTAAAAAGTATGGTTAAGTTAAGACAAATTAAAAAAAATACTTTGCTTAAAATTATAATTACAATCCTAATATTTTTTTTAATTTGGTTTAATTTTATAGTTTCCAAGGAGCGAAATATAGAAATAGATGCAGGTCATTATTTAATAAAGAATGATATAAAAGACTCGGTTAAATTAATCAACGCTGAGAGGGTGGGATATTATGGAGGATTATCGAGTGAGCAGATAGTGATTGCATCAGATTCAGGCTTACACAATACTGAATGGGTTGTGTTCTTTGGAAATATAACGGATCAAGATAAAATTTTAGGATCAGATTACTCGTTAAAAAAAATGTTTACGAAAAATAATCAGGGTATTTTTATATTTAAAAAAGTTAAAGATGCACAATAAACTTTTTGAAATTCTACAAGCTACCTCATTTGAAATTTTAGGTCTTTTTTTTATTATTTTCGCTCTTTCTTTCTTTTGGGAGAAAATTTTTTCATATTTTTCACTCAAAACCTATCAATCCAAACAACGATTGCATAAGAATGAAATCCCACGAATTGCTGGAATTATTATTTATATTTTTTTATCAACCTTAGCTTTTTTTTCAATTAAATCAAATTATTTAAATGTGATTTTAATTTCGGCATTACCGATTATTATTGTTGGTGGAAAAGAAGATATTTTTCATAATAGCAGCCCAAAACTAAGATTAATGATGATGATTTTGAGTGCTGGGGCATTTATTTACTTGCTACCGACAAAACTACCTGAAATTGATTTGCCAATTCTTAATCAGATTTTAGATTTTGGTTTTATGAAAGAAATTTTCTTTATTTTTTCCATTGTGGTGGTTGTTAATGGGAATAATCTAATTGATGGCGTCAATGGAAATTTAGCTTTTTCAAATATATTTCAACTCATATCAGTTATTTTGTTAGCCCTAATAGTTGATGATGAAAAAGTTATTCAGTTATCTTGTTTACTATTAATCCCTTTGATAGTTTTTGCATTATTCAATTTTCCTTTCGGAAAGATTTTTTGTGGTGATACGGGGGCATACTTTTATGGCTTTGCTGTTAGTGCATCTATTATTTATTTATTTGGTAAAAATGATCAACTTTTATCATGGAATGCTATATTGATCCTGTCATATCCTTCAATTGAACTTCTATTTTCATTTATTAGGAAAAAGTTTTTTGAAAACAAGAGCCCTCTTAAAGCGGATGCTAAACACATTCATTCATTAATATTTAGATATTTTATTAAAAAAAATTCGAGATTCAATAACAATAGTTTCGTAACGATTTTATTAATGCCTTTTATATTATCGCCATTATTATCCTATCTATTTTATGAAGATATATTTGCTATCATTACTATAATATTTATTGTGTTTTTTATTTACGTGATGATCTATTTTATTTTATTTAACAAATTATCAAAAAAATGATTAATTTTAAAAGACTAAAAATACCTGATTTGCTTTTAATTGAGCCACAAGTTTTTAATGATGAACGAGGTTTATTTTTTGAGTCTTTCAATCAAAAGGATTTTGAGGAAGCGGTGGGAAGAAAAGAAATAAATTTTGTTCAAGACAATCACTCCAAATCTTCACAGGGCGTATTGAGAGGGATACATTATCAAAAAGAACCATTTGAACAAGCAAAACTGGTTCGTGTGATTCAGGGTGAGGTTTGGGATGTTGCGGTTGATATTCGAGAAAATTCTTCAACATATGGACAATGGGTCGGTGATATATTGTCTGCAGAAAATAAAAAGCAATTTTGGATTCCAGAGGGTTTTGGCCATGGTTTTTATGTGCTCTCAGAAACTGCTGAATTAGTTTATAAAGTAAATCAGTTTTATTCAAAAGACCATGAGAAAACTATACATTGGAAAAATAATTCATTTAATATTGATTGGCCGGTTAAGAATCATAAAGTGCTTTTATCTCAGAAGGATGGCGTGTAATGATTCGATGTCAATTAAAAAATATCACGGTTGATTTTCCAATTCATACAGTAACCTCTCGATCAATAAAAAATAGTTTTATCTCCACTATTTCAAATGGAAAGTTAACTAATGATCAGAAATTTCCAGTGGTCAAAGGAATTAGTAATGTTTCCTTTAATTTAAAACCGGGAGATCGCTTGGGCGTTTCTGGTCCGAATGGATCAGGTAAAACTACTTTATTAAGAACGATAGCAGGCATTTACACGCCTACAAAAGGTATTATTGATATCCATGGAAGAATATCAAGTCTACTTGATGTCTCTTTTGGCCTTGATCCAGAAGCAACTGGTTTGGAAAATATTAGAATGAAAGGTGTCCTGATGGGTTTGTCACTTTCTAAAATTAAATCTTTGGAAGATGAAATTGCCGATTTCACAGAATTGGGAGAATTTATTAATCTACCCGTCCGATCTTATTCAAGTGGTATGAATATGCGTTTGGGGTTTGCTGTGTCTACTGCTATACCCTCCGATATATTATTGTTGGATGAATGGTTAAGTGTAGGTGACGCTGCCTTTTCAAAAAAAGCAGAAATACGACTTAATAAGATGATGAAAAAATCTGAAATTGTGATTATTGCTTCACATGATCAAAAATTTATCAAAAATACTTGTAATCGTTTTCTAAATTTAAAATATTAATTTTTATAACCAGAAAGTCACTTTATTTTTTTTCGACCCTAAGCAAACCATACTCAAGATAAATAATATAATTGCGCTAAGTAAAGATATGACTATATGAAAATAATCAAAATGGAGCTCAAGCATTGGCATACGTATTGCTTCAATCCAATGGTAAAAAATATTAAAGTCAATTAAGAATCGATATTCTTTGAGCAATGAAGGATCCCATAAGATTGGAGTAAAGAAAAAAGCAACTTGAATAAAAGTTTCAAAAACTTTAGCCATATCCTGAAAGCGTGTGCAAAAAATTTGAATGATAATAGTTAGAAAAAAAAGATTCAGAACTAAAATCATAATACCAAATATAGAGATAAGGTAATTCCAAAGCGACGTAAAATGTTGAGCAAATAATAAGGTAATTAGAATAACAATTAGATTATGAAATAAGATAATTAATTGTCTAAAGTTCACTCGAAGAATATAGGAGCTAAGCGGAAGCTTTACTTGAGTCATAATCACCTTGAATGGAACGAAACCTTGCGTTGCTTCAAAAAATATTGCTGAAATCCATTGCCAAATCGTGTAGCCAATTGCAAAAAATGGAAGGAATTCATGCAAAGGTTTATTTAATAATTTTGACCAAAGAATTCCCAAAACCCCAATCATGATTAAGTTACTTATGGTGACCCACCAAGGCCCTAAAAGGGATCGTCGATAACGCATGCGAATGTCTTGTAAGCCTAAATAACACCATTGTGAGAAATGAAGAAATGCAGTTATTAGATCTTTTGTTCCCGCTCTATAAATTTTTAACATACAATCATAAATTATGAAATTTTGTTTTATCGTACCTTATTATAACGAACAATCGAATGGAATTCGTGTTTTGTATCAAGCTGCATTGTTGTTTTCTCAATGCGCAAAAAACACCTCCATGAAAATTTATGATTCTCATGCTGAAAAAATAATTCATCATCCGAATTTAAACAGAGTTCCATCTAAATTTCATAACTTAATTTCTAATAAAATTGAGTTTTCATTTGATTTCATTTATGTACTTCCAGAAACTCCAAAAAAATTACCGAAAAATTTACCCAAAGAAGTAAAAATCGTAAGGTATCTGTTAGCTAATCCTTTTTTCTTTAACAATAGTAGCGTTAATTACAAAGATCAGTTTTTACTAGCATATAGTTACTTGATTTCAAAAAAACTTCCTCAGCTTTATATTAATGCTTTCCCTGATTTTCCTAAAATAAAAAGAAGTAAATCTAAGTACGATAAAGCCCTAATTTATTTTGGTAAATTTCGGCTAACTCAAGATTTTCAGGCATTCAGTTACGTGAATGAAATTTTGTGTAAATTTAAGGAGGTTGAGATTATTCACCGAGGCTATCCAAAAATCCATAAGGATTACTTAAAAAAACTTAATGAGGTTTCGTTATTAATTTCGTATGATGGATTGAGTTCAGTGAATCATGAGGCAAGTTTAATGGGCATTAAAGTTGTTTTAGTCGACGACTTGTTCATTAAAAAATCATTTAATATTAAACTTTATAATATTTTTAGTCTTGATGAAATGAGAAGAAAAAAACTTACCCTTTCTCAGTTGCCCTTAAAAAATTACACAAATTATAATACAAGTAAACTTATGGTAATAAATACAATTAAAATGATTGTTGATTTTTTTAATTCAAAAAAAAGAGATCAATATAACCATCTTTTTGAAAAAGAATTAGAGAATTTAAAGATATTCGCCCAAGAAAATTTTCCAAACAATGTAATTAGTTTTAATGGTTCACATAAATTACCATTACTTATTTTATTTCAATTTGATAAGGAAATTTATAATAAAATTATGGATTCACTAGGTAAAAAGAAATCAAAAAAAATAAAAATAATTTTTGCTTTTTTATTAACTTTTAAATTCTTAAAAATTAGGATTTTAAGTTACCTATCTGATTTAGTACATTTTTATATTCTCTACAAATTAAAGCCTAAATCATTTATAATTCAGTTTAATAACTATTGCCTTGAAAAGGCCCATTCCCTTTGAAAGTAATTATTTTAGCTGGTGGTTTAGGAACAAGAATTAGTGAAGAGTCTAATTTAAAACCAAAACCAATGATTGAAATTGGTGGTAAGCCGATACTTTGGCATATCATGAAAATATATTCTCATTATGGAATCGATGAGTTTGTTATTTGCTGTGGTTATAAAGGTTACATAATCAAAGAATATTTTTTAAATTATTTTCACCATATGTCGGATGTGACTATTGATTTAAAGAATAACGACATAACCATTCATCAAGAAAAAGCAGAGCCCTGGAAAATCACTCTAGTTGATACTGGTGAAAACACCATGACAGGTGGGAGAATTAAAAGAGTTCAGCAGTATATCCATAACGAAACCTTTTGCTTAACATATGGAGATGGGGTAGCTGATATTGATCTGCATGCCCTCCTTCAACATCATAAGAAAAAACAAAAGTTAGCGACCATTACGGGTACTGAACCTCCAGGACGATTTGGTGCGCTAAAAGTTTATGAGGATATGGTGAAAGGGTTTCAAGAAAAGCCTAAAGGCGATAACTCAATTATTAATGGCGGATTCTTTGTCTTAGAACCAGAAATTTTTGACTATATTGATGGGGATCATACTTTATGGGAAAAAGAACCTCTAGAAATTCTTGCTAAAAATGATCAGCTGACTGTTTTTAGACATAATGGATTTTGGCAACCAATGGATACCCTAAGAGAGAAAAATCTACTAGAGGAGCTATGGTTCGCAGGTAAGGCACCTTGGAAAAAATGGAAGTAAATAAGAACTTTTGGAATAAAAGAAAAGTATTTGTCACGGGGCATACTGGCTTTAAAGGGACCTGGCTATGTTTGATCTTAAAATCTCTAAATGCTGAAGTGTATGGTTATGCATTAGAACCAAATACCGACCCAAGCTTTTTTAATACTATTGCTGATCAGCTTGATATGTATTCAACGATTGGAGATATTCGAGATTATGAACAATTGAAAAATGCAATCCACAGAGCTGAACCCGAAATTATTATTCATATGGCAGCTCAACCTTTAGTTCGAACATCTTATGATGACCCTGTGGATACATACAGCACCAATGTGCTTGGACTTGTTCATGTTTTGGATGTTGTCAAAAATATAAAAAATTCAAAAGCAATGCTGAATGTGACATCTGATAAATGTTATCAGAATAATGAATGGGACTGGGGGTACCGTGAGTCTGACCGTCTGGGTGGGCACGATCCATACAGCAATAGCAAGGCTTGTGCGGAGCTAGTCACAGCCTCATTTAGACAATCATTCTTTGATAAATTAAATATAGGCCTTGCTTCAGCTAGGGCAGGGAATGTCATTGGCGGTGGAGATTGGTCTCAAGATCGTTTAATTCCGGATTTTATTCGTGCCCAGCAAAGTAATTGCGACTTACAAATCAGAAACCCAAAGGCTATTAGGCCTTGGCAGCATGTGATTGAACCTGTGGTAGGTTATTTATTGTTATGTGAAAAATTATATTTAAATCCGACAAAATATAGTGAAGCTTGGAATTTTGGACCCAATGACTTAGGAGTGATGAATGTAGGATCATTGATACAGGAAATGCAGTCTAATACTAAACATCCAGTAAATGTTATATATAATAAAGATCAACATAAGTACGAAGCTTCTACATTAAAATTAGATGTTTCAAAAGTTAAAAAACACTTGCAATGGCAAAGTCGTTGGAATTTTAAAGAAACTATAAAATATACAGTAGAATGGTACGAGAAATTTTATGCTAAAAAAGATATGTATGAATTTAGTGAATCTCAGATACAACATTATTTAAAAAGATAGGATAATAATTGTCACAAGAAAAATTAACTCAAATAAAAAAAGAAATTATGAGCAAGGTTCAGGAATTGGGCCAATTAAAATATCAATCTAAAGAATTTTCACCTGGAGAAACAGTCATTCCTCCTTCAGGTAAGGTTCTAGATGAAAATGAGCTGACATCTATGGTGGATGCATCTTTGGATGGCTGGTTAACCGCTGGGCGATTCAATGAGGAGTTTGAAAGAAGGTTAGCTCATTTTTTAGGAGTAAAGCATCTTCTAACGACTAACTCTGGTTCTTCTGCGAACTTACTAGCTTTTTCTGCGCTAACATCAGATCAATTAGGTGACAGAGCTATTCAAGCGGGAGATGAAGTAATTACCGTAGCAGGTGGATTCCCAACGACTGTCAATCCAATGATGATGTATGGGGTCACTCCGGTTTTTGTTGATTTGGATCTTTTAACTCACAATATCGATGTAACTCAATTAGAGGACGCTTATAGCCCAAAGGTGAAAGCAATCATGCTAGCACATTCTTTAGGAAACCCTTTTGATTTAAATCCGATTTTAGATTTTTGTAAAAAATATAATCTCTGGTTAATTGAGGATAATTGTGATGCATTGGGCTCAAAACACAATGGCCAACTAACTGGAACTTTTGGTGATATTGGTACTTTAAGTTTTTATCCAGCTCATCATATTACGATGGGTGAGGGTGGAGCCGTCTTTACTCAAAATTCCAAATTAAAAAAAATCATTGAGTCTTTCCGAGACTGGGGAAGAGATTGTTATTGCCATCCCGGAAAGGACAACACATGTGGCAAAAGGTTTAACTGGCAATTAGGGAAATTACCTCAAGGGTATGATCACAAGTACACCTATTCACATATGGGATTTAATTTGAAAATCACGGATATGCAAGCTGCATGTGGTTTAGCTCAGTTAGATAAATTAGAGTCATTCATCCAGGCCCGAAAAGATAATTTTAATTACCTAAAAGATAAATTACAAAGCTGTGAAGAATTTATTCACTTGCCAGAACCCACTGAAAACAGTGACCCGTCATGGTTTGGATTTTTGATTACCTTAAAAGAAAATTCCGGCATAAATCGTGTTGATTTATTAAAATATTTAGACCAAAACAAAATCGGCACACGATTGTTATTTGCAGGGAACCTCACGAAGCAGCCGTATATGGAAGATAGACAATATCGAATTGTTGGCAATCTAGATAACACTGATTTTATTATGAATAATAGCTTCTGGATAGGGGTTTATCCGGGACTATCAAAAGAGATGTTAGATTACATGGTAACTCAAATAGAAACATTTTTTGGAGTGAATTTTTAATGAATAAGAACTTATTAAGAGATAAGCAAATCTTTGAAAATTTATTTGTTCTTGAGTTAGCAAATAATCATTGGGGTTCTCTAGAGCGTGGTTTAAAGATTATCAACGATCATGCTCGAGTGGTTAGACATAACGGAATTAAAGCTGCAATTAAGCTTCAATTTCGCGATGTGGACGAATTTATTCATGAAGATTACAAGGGAAATAAGGATTTACGTTATATAAATAAAACAGAAGTCACTAAGTTAACAGAAAAAGACTTTAAAACTATGTTGGATGAAATTAAAAATCTAGGGTGCATTCCAATGGCCACTCCTTTTGATGAAAAATCAGTTGATTTATGCGTTAAATTTGATCTACCCATTATTAAAATTGCCAGCTCTGACATGAATGATTGGCCGTTAATTGAAAAGATTGCATCCACACGAAAACCAACCATTGTATCTACTGGGGGAGCATCAGAAAAAGATTTGGATGATTTAGTAAAATTTTTTGATAATCGTGATATTCCATTAGCCATTAACCACTGTGTATCATTGTATCCATCTGAGGATGAAGATTTGGAGTTACATCAGATTGATTACTTAAAAAATAGATTTCCAAATCATGTTATTGGTTTCTCAACTCACGAATACAATGATTGGTCAAACTCAATGTTAATATCTTATGCAAAAGGTGCTAGATCTTGGGAGCGTCATATTGATATAGATTATGAAGATATCGAGGTATCAAAATATTGCTCCTTACCTGAAAATTGTGATGAATGGTTTAGAGCATTTAAAAAAGCTCAAGAAATGTCAGGCAGCTCTTCAGATCAGCGTCGGCTTATTTCAAAAAAAGAATCAGTATATCTTAATAATCTGGTAAGAGGTATCTATGCTAAAAAAGATATTGATCAAGGTTATGTTTTTAGTCAGGAATCATTTGATGAAGATTTTTATTTGGCAATTCCACTTCACAAAGGTCAGTTGTCATGTCGAGAAGTGATGAATGGAGAAAAAATTATTAAGCCGATCAAAAAAAATGAAATGTTACTTATAGATAATGTAGATGGACCTTATGCAGATAATAAGGCTTTAAGAAAAACTATTTTGAATCGGGGTATTGATTGAATGTCTCTGAGCAGATATCAGCTTGGTTAGTAAAAAAACAAGTTGATCATGCCTTTATGGTGACTGGCGGGGGTGCAATGTTTCTCAATCAAGCATTTGGGACTCACAAGCAAATCAAAAGTATTTTTTTTCATCATGAGCAAGCAGCAGCTATGGCTGCGGATGGATATTACAGAATCACAGATAAGCCTGCAGTCGTTATTCCTACAACAGGTCCTGGCGGAATAAATACTTTAAATGGAATATTTGGAGCTTACACAGACTCAATCCCAATTATTGTAATATCAGGACAAGTAAAAACAGAGACTTGTATGAACACTTACCCTAAATTAAATGTAAGACAGTTAGGGGATCAAGAGGTGGATATTATTTCAATGGTGAAAGGGATTACCAAGTATTCAAAATTTATAAAAACTTCGAAAGAGCTTGAAATTGAATTACCAAAAGCTTTTGAATTGGCTTTAAAAGGGAGACCAGGTCCAGTGTGGCTGGATATTCCAATTGATATCCAGTCCTCAAAAATGAAACTTAATTTTAAAAAATATTCTATTCCAGAGGTTTTTAATAAAAAACTGGCAATTAGTCAAATTGAGAAATTATCTGTAAGTTTTTTAAAAGCAAAAAAACCCATTATTTTAGCTGGTACGGGTGTAAGAATTTCACGAGCAGTTGAGAGCTTAAGAGATTTGATTGAAAATTATAATATTCCAGTAGCCACTGCATGGACGCATGATCTTATAGAGTCATCACATCCATTATTTGTTGGTAGACCAGGAACAATCGGTAGTAGGCCAGGAAACTTTGCAATCCAAAATGCTGATTTAGTTATTGTTATCGGCTCAAGACTAAACATAAGACAGATTAGCTACAATTTTAAATCTTTTGCCAAGAAAGCAATCGTGTTCCATGTTGATATTGATTCCAATGAGCTTAATAAACCTCTTTATAAAGCTAATTATAAAATTCATGCAGACGCTAATTTCTTTATCAATGAATTTAAAAAGTTATTAACAAAACAGAAATACAACAAGGTTTCAAATGATTGGATTGATTATTGTCAAAGAGTTAAAAAAGATTTTGATGTGATGAAAGAAAATTTCCTAGAAAATAAGAAAACAATAAATCCTTATTATGCTGTAAATGAAATCTTTAACAATGCAAAATCAACAGATGTTTTCATTTCTGCAAATGCTTCCGCATGTATTATTCCATTTCAAGTTGCAAATTTGAAAAGACAACAAAGATTATTTAGTAATTCTGGGTCTGCTTCAATGGGTTATGACTTACCGGCAGCAATCGGCGCAGCATTAGCTAATAATAAAAAAAGAATTATTTGTTTCGCTGGCGATGGAAGCATCATGATGAACCTTCAAGAATTACAAACAATTTACACACATAAATTAAATATCCTGATTGTTCTCTTGAACAATTCTGGATATTTATCAATTAAGCAAACGCATAATAATTTTTTCAATAATGAGATAGGTGCATCACCAAAAAGTAATACAGAGTTTCCAGAATTTATTAATATTGCATCTGCATTTAAAATAAAGGCTATAAAAATTTCTACTAGCAAAAGTTTTTCTTTATTGCTTAAGAAATTTAAAAAATTAAAAGGTCCTTTATTAATTGATTTAAAAGTAAATGAAAAGCAGGAATTTATTCCACGTATTAAATCAAGAATTGGGGAAGATGGAAAATTTATTACACCCGAATTAGATGATATGTTCCCCTTTTTAGATGCCAATGAACTACTAACAATTAAAAAAAATGATTAATAGAAATCAAATTGCATCCATCATCCAAAAGAAAAAATTTACTTTAAAAAAAAATATTCCTATTGCAATTTTTGGAACCGGAACATTTGCATATGATTTATACAAAGCTCTCAATATAAAAGGTTATACAGTTGACTTTTTTGTAGAAAAGCAAAAATTTATAAAAAAAAGAGAAACATATGGTGAATGTAAAATAATATCTGATTTGCACTTAATTAAGCAAAAAAAACAAATACAGGTTCTTGTTGGTATTCATAATAGGGATGCGGACATTTATCAGATAGAGCTCCTTTTGAAACAAAATCAAAATTTAAATATTGCATTACCCCAAGAATATTATTATTTGTTTGAGGATATTTTAGGCTGGCGGTTTTGGCTATCATCTGCCAATTTTTTATTAAAAACTACTAATGTAAATAAGTTAAATAAAATCTTTAAGATACTTGCTGATAATGAATCTAAAAATAGACTTTTGGATATATTTTATTTTAGACTCGGCCTTAAAAATGAATATGGTTGTTTTGTTGATATGGAAAAACAATATTTTAATAATTTAACTATCTCAGATAAAAAAAAGAAAATTAGCTATTGTGATATTGGGGCTTATGATGGAGATACTATTTTAGAAGCCATAAATGAAATGAATGTTTCAGAGCTATATGCTTTTGAACCAAGTAAAACAAATTATAAAAAATTATTAAAAAGAATTAACCATTTAGATATTCCTAATATTTGTCTTCCATTGGGTGTTTCAAATAAATTTAATGAATTAAGTTTCATGGATTCTGAGCAGAGTAATGAAGCAGGAAGGATAGGTGAGGCAGGAAACAAGACGATCAATGTAATTTCATTAGATAATTCTTTTAATACATCACTAAATTTCATCAAAATTGATGTGGAGGGTTTTGAAAAAGATGTTATTGATGGAGCTACAAAATTAATAAGAAAACATTTACCAGTAATGGCAATTTCTTTATATCATAATGCATGGGATTTATGGGAGCTACCTTCATTGATTAAAAAAATTAATCCAAGTTACAACCTATATATAAGACAACATGGTTTTAATTCATTTGATTGCATTTTGTACGCTATCCCATTTTGAAAACACTTTTAATAATTGGAGGAACAGGTTTTTTTGGAAAAAGTTTTGAGGATTATTATCAAAGATTTAGCTTTGAAAATTGGGGAATTGGAAAATTAATTATTACCTCAAGATCAAAAAAGAAAAATAAATCTAATGTTGAGTTTGTTCAATTTTCATCAGAGACTTCAAGGTATATTCCAAAGGCAGACTATATAATCTATGCAGCCTCCAGCTCAGATTCGAATATTTATATTAACAAATCTAAAGAAGAGTATGATTCCCAAAAAAAATCTATTGAAAACATGCATAACATACTAAAAAATAAAATCTTTAATGAAACAAAAATCCTTTATACAAGCTCAGGTGCAATCTACGGTCAACACAACCTTAATAACTACAATACTGAGGAGTTTACAACTATATGTAACCCAAGTGATAATGAATTTCCAAAAAATATATATGCAAATATTAAAAATGAATGGGAGCAGTTTTTACTTTCGAACTTCAGAGAACAAACTGTAATTGCTAGATGTTTCGCATTTGTAGGAAATCATCTACCGCTAAACACTCACTTTGCAATTGGTAATTTTATTAATGACACAATTAAAAAAAAACAAATTAAGATTAAATCAAATTATAAAATTAAAAGGTCATATATGCATTCAGATGATTTAGTTGAATGGTTGTTAAAGATGGTTGTTTCAGACTTTGATACAGAAAAGTATGGACATATTTTTAATGTTGGGTCAGCAGAAGAAGTTGAAATCCACGATTTATCAAATATTTTCTATGAGTTGATTGGAAAGCCGAAACTCTCCTATGATTTAGAAACTGGTAATTTTAATAATTATGTACCAAATATTGACTTAACAAAAAAAGCTTTTGGATTGGACATTAAAGTAGATTTAAAAAAAGCTATAGTAAAGAGCTTAAGTTACCATGAAAAATATTCATAATTTTTTCTTAAATTATTACAAACATAAAGAAATTAGATTCTTATTATTTGGAGGGGTGAATACAATTTTTGGTTATTTTAGTTCTTTATTAATATATTATAATTTCGAGGAAATTCTCGGCTTATTTCTAACACTGTCAATTATAAATATAATTAATATTTCTTTCTCATTTTTAGTATTAAAAATCTTCGTATTTAAAAGTAAAGGTCAATGGTTAGCTCAATATTTACGTTCTTTTTTAACCTATGCAAATGTATTTATTTTAAATATTTCCCTTTTATTTTTGTGCCTAAAGGTATTTTATATACCATTTTACATTTCTTCATTTCTTGTTATTCTGTTATGTACAGTTTTTTCATATATTTTAAACTTGAAGTTTACATTTCGTTAGGTAAAAAAAAATTTTGAAAAATATTACAATAGTCGCGCCTACTTTTAATGAAGAATTGATAATATCCAAGTTCTTAGATGAGATTTTAAGAATTACTAACTCTATCGATAATTATAACTTTGATATTATAATTATCGATAATGCTTCAATAGATAAAACACAAGAAATACTAAGGAGTTACGCAAAAAAGTTTAAACGTATTAAGCTAATTTTTAATGTAAAAAATTTTGGCCACATAAGATCTCCATACTGGGGCGTTATGCAAAGTAATTCAGATGCTGTTATATATCTGGTATCTGACATGCAAGAACCCCCACTTTTAATACCTGAATTTATTAAAGCCTGGGAAGATGGCTATAAAGTAGTTTATGGAGTTAAAAGTTCATCAGAAAAGGATAGCTTTATTATTTCACTATGTAGAAAATTTTTTTATTGCCTGATTTCTTCCATAAGCTCTTCAAATTTAGTTCCAAATGCCACCGGTTTTGGGCTCTATGACAAAAAAATTATTGAGGTTATAAAAAAAATAAATGATCCTTATCCCTATTTTAGAGGACTTGTCGCTGACATTGGCTATCCGATAAAAAAAATTGATTATATTCAAAATGCAAGGAAATATGGAAAATCAAAAAATAATTTTTTTACTTTGTATGATATTGCTATTTTAGGAATTATAAATCACTCTGCAGTTCCTTTAAGGCTTTGCTCTTTCATTGGTTTAGTTATAGGTTTGGTATCATTTTTAATTGGCTTGTATTATCTAGTATACAAAATTATTTTTTGGGATGCATTTTCAATTGGAATGGCGCCATTATTAATTTTTATATTATTTTTATTTGGTGCTCTCTTCTTTTTCATGGGTGTAATTGGTGAATATTTAATATCAATTACTAGGTATGTAAATAAAAAACCTATCGTTATTGAGAGAGAAAGAGTAAATTTTGATAAATAATCAGTTAGAGTTAATCTCTTTTTTTGGGTTTCTATTTTTTATCTATTTTATATTTGGTTTATTAATAGGTTTTAATTTCAACTTATTACCTCCACCAATACATAATGTTCCTCAGGATGCATTTATGGATTGGATTAATGTAAATATATGGGCAAATTCCTCAGTAAAATATTCTGAGTGGCAAAGCATTTACCCTCCTTTAACATTTGCTATAGCAAACTTTTTATCAAATACTGAATGTTTTGCTTTTCAAGGCATATCAGAAGAATTACTTCAGTGTGCCCGAGATAGTAAAAACTTTTTTTTGGGATTTTTTTTACTATCAATGTTTTTAACATACAAATTTATAAGCAAAAAAATTAATAGTAAGTTTTCAATTAAAGTAGGTATTATATTTTTTTTTTACTTCTCAATTCCATCGATTTATCTTTTTGAGCGTGGCAATTATCTTATAATTGCTTACTGTTTATTTTTAATACTTTTATTAAAATTAAATAATAGAATTTATTCGATTTTAATCAAATCTATATTAATCAATCTAAAACCCTATTTTATTTTGTTCTCTTCCTTTTACTTATTCAAGCGATCGTTTATAGAATTTTTTCTTGTAATGTTATTATCTGGACTTATTTTTGGTATCAGTGACCTTATTGTTAATGATAAAAATTCACTTCTTTTTATAAAAAATAGCATTTCATTTTCTTTCATTAACCAAACCCTTCCTTTTCAAGGTATCAATTATCAAATGAATTTTGATTTAATTTTTAACGCACTTGAGATTAAATTTAATCTTGAATATATTCGAGATCTTTATTTATCGATTAAAATATTTTCATTCTTAATATTTTTATATTTTTTAACTAAATATGATTATAGTAATTATGATTTTATGTTTCTTAGTATTTTGCTGCTGATGATAATTTCCTATTCCTTTGGCGGTTACCTTTGTATTTTTTTACTCCCTTTTATTATTATTTATATTAAAGACAAGGTCATTTTATATATGTTAATATTATTAATGATTCCGTTTGATTTTAATATATATAGCAAAGAACTTGGAGTATACGGATCTACTGTGTTTAGTGGGGGAACCTTTGTAAATCATAGTCTAAATGTATCTTTTTTTGCTGGAATAAGACCGTTATTAGTTCAAATACTTTTCTTTTATTTTATATATACAAGGGCTTTATCAATTGCTAGAAAATAAACATTTAATCGTGGTAGGTTTAGTTATTTTTTTAATAAGTATTTTTTTAAACTTATTTTTTTATTTAAAAAAACCAATTTTTAAAGAGGTAGTTGGCGATACTAATACCATCATGGTCACTGTTGTTCCATTTTTTGAGAATTGTAATGATAACTTCACATATAGTTCTCCTCCCCCAAAATTAATTATTTCTGCATTATCAAATGAAGAAATAAATATTCCTGGAAAAGGGTTTAAACATTTTTATGATCATTTTACACTTGAAATTTATGGTAACTCATATTTTATTAAATTTGATAAACAAATAAATCAACAGGATTTAATTACGTATTTGAAGGCAATAAAAAATAAATATTTTTACCCGAAAAACCTTTCTCCAGATTCGTCTACCTGTGAAATATTCCATGAATTTTTTATAACAGAAATATCAATCTCTAATCATATTAAAATATATGAGTTCAAGTAAATTTAATATAGCTAGTTTTGTTAAAGGTAGAGTATTCATATTTTCAATATTTTTTGGTGTTCTATTAAATCTTTTTTTCATGTCAATATACCCTGTTTTTCCGGATGAAATTACTTGGCGCTTCTTGTATAGTCGTTTTTTTATAGATAATTTTGAACATTTTAGTTATTACAAGCCTTGTTCGATTTTAGACGACGGTTTCAGCATTCCTTTTTATTTATATCCACAGTTTGCTATTCTTTCAATTTTTTCGTTTTTTGATAATTTTATTTCATTTCGTATTTTCCCTCTTTTTAGTTATATTTCGTTATTGTTATTTCTACTTTTTTTTTCATTTAAAAAGAAAATTGATCCGAATATTGCATGGTTTATTTTTTTAGTCTTTGTACTATCTACAATTGGTAATTCGGGTGCATTTTGGTATGCAATTAGTCGATCTGAATTTATCTTCAATTATTTTTTGTTCCTTATTTTTTACATTTTATTTTTTAGAAAAGTTAGTTTTTTATGGCTATTAGCTATATTATTAGTTTTTTCAACATTAGCAGTTTCTCATCCCAAGTTTATTTACTTTACTCCTATAGTTATTTATTTTTGCTTTTTACTTCCATCCAAAAAAATATATAAATTTGGAATTTCTTTTTTTGTATTGATTTATATTATTTTAATTATTCCAGTTAATACTCAAATTATGTTTGAGAATTGTAAGGAAGCACTTCCTGTTTTTTATAATTGGCTAAGTGGATTTAATGCCAACCCTTTAAATTTATTTACAGACATAAAGTATTTTTTTAGTGAATTAGCAATTAAAACACCCATTCAACTTGAGATGCTTCTCACCAGAGCTCCAGATCAATTAATATTTGGTAATCGCCCTGGTGCAGAGTTACCCCAAATAAATCAAAATTTTATTTCTTTATTTTTTAGTCAGAATATTAGGATTATTTATTTTATTCAGCTTTTTATTGGATTTTATTTCTTTCTATCTTATCTATATAACTTTATTTACTCTTTTTTCAAGGGCTTTAAAAATATAAATCATTCTAAAAATATTTTATTCTTTTTGTACCTAGCTATTTTTATAATAATATTTTTTGATAGAACGACAAATGCTTACACTGTTTCATTTTGGCTGCTTTCAATAACCTTTTTTAATTGTATTTCTTTTTTATCAAATGTACTTGAATCCAATCAAAGAAAATTTTTTATTAAACTGTTTTCCTTAAATTTTGTAAAATATTTTAAATTATACTTACTCATTATTTTTCTCTGTAATTCACTATTAATTTATATTTTTTACACAAAATGGATTCTTGCGAAATCCAATGATGCGTGGATTGGTATGAGTTCATCTTCTATGTATTTTTCAAATAAAATGAAATCAGAATTAGAAGCTGATTTTTCTTTAAATTGTAGTTCTGATGCTAGTTTGTATTTATTCGATGATCATACTTATACAACTGTTTTTAAAGGCTTTAGTGGTAAAAATATTACAGCTGTAACTTACCTTATGTTACCGTTTTATGCATCAATATCACCTATAACTCATGCTAAAAATGAATTAGATAAATTCCTTGATAAGAATTATTCCAGTGTTATCTTTTATGGTTCATGTGGATTTAAACCAGAGCTTCCCGATAGTTTTATTGAAACACATAGAAATAAGTATGATATGTGTTGTCTTAAAAGGTGATAATAATTTTTAAGACCATAATTTTTATTTCTCTTTTTACATTTAATTCATTATATGCCCAGAATTTTAATGAATGGCATTCTAGCGGTGGTACTGATAATCTTAAGTATTCTTCACTAGATCAAATTACTCCAGATAATATTAAAAAATTAGAATTTCAATGGGAATTTAATTCTGGAAATTTTGAATCTATTCAATTAACCCCAATATATGCTGAGAATCAACTTATTACAGTTAATAGGGAAGGCTATTTAATTTCCTTGAACCCTTCTTCAGGTGAAGTTAATTGGAAGTCTATTTTATTAAAAAGAGAGGTGGCGAGAAGAGGTGTTCTCTATCATAAAGGCAATTTATTTGTACCTACTTTTTCTGGTATTGCTGTTATCAGAATTGATAATGGCTTAATAAATACTGCTTATGCAAATAATGGATATTTTAAATCTAATATATGTTCTCATTGTGATGTATCTTATTTAGCCCCAATAATAAAAGATAATAAATTATTTGTTGCTAATACCACTAACATAACATCATTCGAATTAGATTCTGGAAAACTTATTTTTTATGTTGATTTAAAGAGTAAGAATCTTGTAACTAGAATTTGGTCAGGTTTTTCTTTAGATATCGAATCAAATTCTATTTTTGTAGCTACTTCTAATGCTATCTATTACAAAGATAGTGATATCGGTAAAGGAGGTTTTTCAAATAGCTTAATAGCAATTGATGCAAATTCAGGAAATATTTTATGGCAAGTTCGAGAGATTGAACACGATTTATGGGATCTCGATATGGTCGGTGCCCCCATTGTTACAAACCTTACTATTGAGAATAAAAAAGTTCGTTGTGTAATAGGCCTTTCTAAAACTGGTAATATTCTTGTAGTAAATGCAAAGACAGGAGATTTAGTTTACAAGGCAGATTATAAAACGTTGACGGACTCAAATTTATACCCGCCTATCAGAATTTTAGATATAAAAAAACCAAAACCAATTTCAAAGACAATCTTTACATCTGAGGATCTGAATTTTAAAGGTGATAAAAGTGATACATTCCTTCATCATATAACAAGAAATCATAAGGAAGGTATTGTTGAACCCTCTATCGACTGGGATGTAATTATTTATGGTATTCATGGCGGTCCGCAATGGCCTGGTGGTTCATATGATCCGTTAAACAACTTATTAACTGTACCAACAAATAACTATCCATGGATTGTAAGGACTAAATATATCTCTACTGATCAGAAAATAGTATCAAAAAATATTTTAAAAAATTTAAAAGCATTTAATAAATGTATTACCTGCCATGGAAGTAGCTTAAATGGATGGGAGCAAGATGAATTAAATGGTGATGTTTACGTTCCATCATTAATCAATTTAGAGAAGCATAAAAAAAGCCAAAAAATAAAAAATTTAAAAGATTTTAAATTGGCACATCAATATCTATTTGAAAATAGAAAGTATACTTCTTATGAATACGAGCCATTTTTCAATCAAAAAATTAAACAATATAATAATGTTATAGAAAAACGCCTAAAACTATTAGATTCATTTATTTTTTTTCTGCCAAGTATTCTAAAAGATAAAATAATAAATATTTTTAACCTAAAAAAAATTGATTATAAATATAAGAATTATGTTGATAATCTCAATGCGATTACAGAAGAAGATATAAGGATTGTAAGCAACTCTTTAAAGAAAATTGACAAAAAATTAGAAGAAAAAAATAAAATAAGTAAAAAATATACTGCTCAAGTAATGCTTGACAAAAATTTACTTCCAGCCTCGAAACCACCATGGGGGAAAATCATTACCATAAACATGGATTCAATGAATGTCGTATGGGATAAATCATTTGGCATAACGCGTGATTACGAAAATAATATAAATTACCCTGGAGCAATGAATTTTGGTGGCACATTATCTTTAAAATCAAATGTTTTATTCGCAACAGGAACTAAAGACAAATACGCAAGAGCTTACAATCAAATGACTGGTGATTTGTTATGGGAAGCTAAACTTCCGGCAAGTGGATCATCATCACCAATGACTTTTCTTCATGAAGGTTGTCAATATATAATATTTAACTCTACAGGTACTATTTTTTATGGCTTTGAGCGCTCTGATAGCTTAGTGGCCTTCAAATTAAGTAATTGCAATGTTACTAAGCCAAATCAAAAAAAATAAAAAGTTTATAAAATTTTCAATTGTTGGTGCTATAACTGCCTGTATTTATATTTTAGAAATAATATTGTTTTATAGTTATCTAAATTTTAATTATATGTACGTAGTCTTTTTTTCATATCTTTCCTGTAATTTATTTCATTTTTTTGCTAATAAAATTTTTACTTTTGGATTAACTGAAAAAAAAATTTCTACAAATAAAGTATTAAATTATGTAGCAATTATTTTGCTTAATACATTTTTAACTATGATTTTTGTATTTTTCCTTAAAGAAATTATTGGATTTTCGGTAATCCTAGCATCTATTTTTACTTTATTTGTTACGGTTTTAGTAGGTTTTTATTTAATAAAGAAATTCGTTTTTAATTAAAGAATTTTTTTAATTACAATCATTTGATGCAAAGATAAATGTTTTGCAAATGGTTTTAGTATTTTTTCAATAAAAGCAAATATTGGAATCATAAAGTTTGGAAGTGTTTGTTTAAAGTTAACACCACCTGAAAACAGATATCTCAACCAATTATGCATATATATTTTTTTTGAAATGACTAATTTGCTTTGAAATAATTTTTCAAATATATGTATATCTCTAACAAATACTATATGACTCATTGCTTGATTTGCTCCAGATAGTGGACCATTGATTTTAGTATTATTCCAATCTTTCTCAGACGAATCAAAATACTCGTTTTTATGTAATCTTTTATGTATGAAGGATGAAAGAAAGCCATTATGAGGCTCAATTAAAATTATTGCCCCATCCATTTTTAACACTCTTCTACATTCATTTAAGAATAATACTGGATCAGGAAGATGATGAAATACATTTATCGCATATATGTTTCTTAATGAACTATTATCAAATGGCATATCTTGAGCGTCAACTTTTATATCAAAGTTTATAGATTCTCTAATGTCAGAAGATTTCACATTTTCATTGATATCTTTGAAAAATCCTGCACCTGAACCAATCTCAAGCTCTAATTCATTGTTATCATTATGCCCTTCTTCTATCATCTGCATGTAAAAATATGTAAAAGCTGACTTAAGCATTGGCTTTTTTTTCAAAATTTGTCTATGAATAATTAATAAATTATCATCATCTACATTTACGTTTTTAACTTTCTTTTCAATGAAAATATCTTGAAAAAATTCTTTTAATTTGCTCAATTTTTATGTTCCATCATAAGTTTGTTTTTAACAATCGCAAATGAGCCACACATAATACTATATGAATTACCCTGCGCAATTGGCTTCCCTGGGAAGATATTTCCATCAATAACAAAAAGATTTTTTTTATATTCAGAACGAGTAAAAAAATCTTCTTTTTCATTCAATAAGTTTGATGAATAATGAATACTTGATTTGTTTGAAATGACTAAGTTTAATATTCTAAAACTAAAATTTTTATTTATTATTTGGATTAATTTCCTTAGCTGTTTTTTTGCAATGGACATATTGTTTTGTTTTAGTTTTAAATTATTTTTATTATTGATAGAAAAGACATTTGCTTGTGTTTTTGATGAAAAAAACATGCCAATTGAAAAATTCTTATTAAAAAAATTTTCTAAATATTTGCCTAAATATTTACCAAATAATCTATATGTAAAAAAATTATTAAAAGGTACTATAGATATTTGAGTATCGTACTTTTTATCTTTTTTTCCTTTAGAGGTAATCAACGAATTTGCATAGCCATAATATGCTCTATTATTTTTGATAATATTATTGTGTTTTATGGGAAAGAGAAATGTTGAAGAGTCATAAATTTCTACTTTCTTATAATTAATTAACTTAGAGTTATTTAATAATGATATGGTCTGATAAGTTCCCATTGCTAAAAATAATATATCACATTCATTATCGAGCTTATCATCATTATAAATTTTCCATTTTTTACCGTCAAACTTTATTTTATTGATTTTTTTATTGATTACTATTTGGTTATGAAAATGAATTCTGGGTCTAAATAAAATATTCTCAGGACAACCATTAAAGCATTCTCCACACATTGTGCAGTTAGTTTTATTGCAAATTATTTTATTGTTTGTGATTTGAATGTTGATTTTATGGTCTTGGTAAGATTTACCATTTATTTTTTGATACTTTTCAGATTCAGGAAATGGGTAATTAGATTGAATATTCTTAAAATTTTTAATTTTTTTATTATCGCCTAGTACATTAATTTTTTTGGCAAATTCATCATAATATTTTTTTAAAAAAGTTATCTTTCTAAGTTTTAATTCCTCATTTGAAAATGTAGAAATTGAACCACTCCAAAAGTCGGACAAACCTCCGCTGGTTTTAGAGTAAAATAATTTTAGAAATGAATTTTTAATTTTATAACTAAATAAAGAATAACCAAATTCAGTTTTTTTTGGCATTGAAAACTTTGGGTATATATTATATTGAATTGATTTTTTTTTTATTTCATCACCAAAGTTGTAAAAGATAACATCATTTTTTATTCTAAGTTCCTCTATTGCCTCAAGAGCGCCATATCCAGCTATACCTGTTCCAATTATTATTATTTTTTTATTCATTATTTATTAAATGCACACAATGTTAAAATTCTATCAAGAAAATTAGGCAGCTTTAAATATTTATTTAGAAAGGTAATTAAACTAACTAATAGTTGAACGTTAATGTTTAATTTTGCTTTTTTATTCCTTATATATTTATTTAAATTATGTTCCTCGTCAATTATTGTTTCATTTTTATTTAATTGAGTTAGGTCTATTTTTGTAAAACTGTCTATTTTGCTAAGAAATATAACTAAATTTTTTTGAAAGCAAAGATTTAAATTTAAATTCCTTAATTTTAATAATGATTTATATGGTCCAAATGGTTTTTTTGTTATAACTATTCCTAGCCGAATATAATAGAAGTTATTTTTTGTAACAATTTTTTCACATTCTTTTTTAATGAACGAGTATTTTGACTTCATTGGATTACAAGCGTTAATAGATGATATGTAAATTAATTTACACCCATTTTTTTTACAATGCTTAATTATTTTATTTAATAAGGGTATATTTAATGAGGGATTTTTTCTAATATAACTGAACATTAAAATGGTAGTATTTTTTTTATTTTGAAAAAAAAAATCGCTTATATTTTTATCTTTAATATTTGAACTGGAGTATTTATCAAACATAAATTTTTTTTTATTTTTAAGATAATATGCCTCAGAAATTTTTGAACTTGACCCTAATATCTGTAAAGTTGGTTTCATTTGAAAATTTTTCTTATGATATAACTAGGTCTTCTTTTTGATTCTAGATATATTTTTCCAATATATTCGCCAAGAACTCCTATCCCAATAAGTTGAATGTTTCCTAAAAAAAGAATACTTAATATAAGTGAATTGTAGCCAGGTGTGGTGACTCCTAATAAAAAATAATTTAGCAGTATATAAATTGCATAGATGATCGAAAAAAAAATTCCTAAAATGCCTATGTATGAGAAAATTCTGAGGGGTGCTGTGCTAAAACTTGTTATTCCTTCAATTGCTAAATTTAATAATTTATTTAATCCAAGTTTAGATTTTCCTTCCGACCTCGCTTTTCTTTTGTATTCAACCACATATGTCTTAAAACCTACCCATGCAAAAATACCTTTCATATATCTTTGATTTTCAGGAAGAGTCTTAATTGCTTCGACAACATTTTTATTTATTAGTCTATAATCACCTACGTTTTCAGGAATATTTATATATGATATGAAGTTATGAAGTTTATAGAAAATTCCGGCAGTAAATCTTTTACTTAATGTATCCGTTGATCTATCAATCCGCTTAGCTAGAATGACATCATAATCTTTATTCCAGAAATGAATTAATTTTTGAATTAACTCTGGAGGGTCTTGAAGATCTGCATCAATAGGTATAACAGCATCTGCATTAGAATTAACAATTCCTGCTGTTAAAGCAGCTTCTTTGCCGAAATTTCTTGAAAGCTCAATTATCTTTATTGATTTATTTTTATTTTTATGTTTTTTCAATCTAATTAATGTGTCATCTTTGCTACCATCATCTATACAAATATAGGAAAATTTTATATTATTAATTTTTTGGAGAATAGGGTTTATTTCCTTAAAAAATTCATCCACTCCCTTACCTTCATTGTAAAATGGAACTATAATTGATATCGTAGAAATTTTAGTGTACATATTTATTAATTATACAGATAATATTAATTGCGTTGATTTTAAAAATATAACTCATTATATTTTATGAAAACTAAAAATATTACGTCAATTAAGTCAATTAATTATTGCTTAAAATTTTAATACAACATCACAGCAAGAATATCTTATATTAATGTATCATCGAAATTCGTAAGATTTTTTTGGATTTTTCATAAATGCTTTACAAAAAAAATTTAACCTCAATCATAGTAGCTTATAAAGCTGATAAAAATATACTAACTAAGGCTCTTAATTGCCACTTAGCTAATTTTTCTAGTATCATTATTGTAAACAATAGTCCAGAAATGCCTTTACTGACTTTTCAATCCGAATTTATTACGGTCATTGAAAACGACTCAAATATTGGATTAGCTTCTGCATTAAATATCGGGCTTTTAAAAGCAAAAAAACAAGGTGCGAAAATGTTCGCATTATTTGATCAAGATACTATTATTCCTGATGACTTTTCTCAAAATATGCTTCAAGGCGTCAATGCTTATAAAGAGAAGAAGCCAGCAGCCTTATTCTCCCCTTTATTTTTTAACGAGGTTACCGGTGATTACGGCTCAGTCATTAACTTTAAACTCCTTCGCCTGATTCGCAGTTCCCCTTTTAATCTAAAGCGAGTTATATACCCGCATTACGTCATCACCTCCGGCTCCTTAATCCCCATATCCGCCTTAGATGATGTTGGACTCATGCGCGAGGAGCTTTTTATCGACTTTATCGATATCGATTGGTGTTTGCGTGCCCGATCGAAGGGTTATGAGATCATCTCCTTCCCACAGGTCGAGATTAAGCACCATTTAGGTGATTCATCGGTCTCTTTCATGAATACCAATTACCCGATTCATTCCCCATTAAGAATGTACTACTATTTCCGTAATGCCATGTATCTCTATCGATTAAGTGAAATCGATTGGAATTGGCGTTTAGTTGATGCGAGTCGTAATCTGTTACGCTTTCTGTTTTATATGCTGTTCGTTAAAAATCGATGTACGTATTTTAAGTACATCATCAAGGGCTATTACCACGGGTTGATAAAAAAAATGGGTAAATTGGAAGAGTAGGGAGCTTGAATGAGAGGGTAAGGGTTATCTCGTGTCTTTTACCTATGTCTTGCTATAATCATTATTTTGAAATAATTATGGAAATAATTGTATTCTTAATTGTAGTGGTGATGCAAAATGTGGCTGTATTTTTAGATAACTTAGGTGTTTTCTTTCTTACTAAAAATCATCAATCTACAGAGTTAGCTGGTATTTTTGCAAAAAAACATCAGATTGACTTTTTAAGTCGGGGGTTTTTATTCTCAATACCACCCCTATTGGGCTTTCTTTTGACGCATAATGAGCTAGATACTTTATTAAAAATTTTTGTATACTCAAGTTTCTTTACGTTAATTGTAACTATCCTTCAATCAAAATGGTTGTTTAAAAAATTACAATTTAATTTTCAGCTGACTTTAACTCGAAATAAAGTTTTAATAATTTTGGTCGGTCTATGTGTTTATGCTGTCTATTTGTATGTTCCATTTTATCTTAATATTCTGGCTTATTTTTTTAAGGACCAAGCTTTATGGTTAGTTCAACTCAGTCCGGCATTAACAGTCTTCACATCTATATTTGTTGTTTATTATATGGACCCAAAGATAGCTCGCTTTATTGATTCTAAAGAAATAAATAAGACTCCAGATGTAATTTTTGAGATGATTATGATGCGAGTGATGGGACGTGTCCTTATTTTAGCGATTGCTATACTCATGTTTTTTCAATACGCTCATATTTCTGCATGAAAATAAAAAGTTTAGTTTTGTTAGCCGCCTATAATGGGGAGCAATTTATTAGCCAACAACTGCAGACAGTTCTAAATCAAACCAACAAGCCTTATAAAATTCTCATCAATATTGATCAGTCAGATGATAAAACGGAATCTATTGTTCAAGGCTTCGCAAAAAAAAATCCTGAGATTCAAATTTTAAATTTAAATAAAAGATTTGGGTCAGCAGCAGCAAATTTTATTAATTTAATAATTTATGCTGATTTAACAGATATCAATTACATTGCCTTGGCTGATCAGGATGATATTTGGAAGGAAGATAAGTTAGAAAAAGCGATTCAAAAATTAGAGCAAGGTTTTGATGGTTATTCTTCTAACGTACAAGCATTTTGGGAGGATGGCCAAAAAAAAATAATAGAAAAAAATCAACCGCAACAAAAATATGATCATCTATTCGAATCTGCAGGACCGGGTTGTACTTTTGTGCTCAAAAGAGAATTAGCTTTAAAATTGCAGCAATTCTTAAAAAATGGTCGTTTTAATCAATTGGATAATTACCATGACTGGTTAATCTATGCCTATGCGCGAACACAGGGTTTTAAATGGCATATAGATTCTTATCCCGGTGTTGATTATCGGCAGCATTCGGCAAATGTTTTTGGGGCAAATGTTGGAAATAGAGCTTTTATATCTCGAGTTTGTCGTGTGTTATCAGGCGAGGGTGTAGATTTTGCTTTTCGATTGATAAAAGAATTAAAAGTGCCAGGTCCCTTTATTAAATCTTTACTTCCTGTGACCCGAATGAATTTATTGAGGTTAGCTTTTTATGCGAAACATTGCCGAAGAAGAACAAGAGACCAGGTATATTTCTTCTTTGCCTGTATCTTATTAGCAATTATTTTTCCAAAAAAACTTCGCTTTATTTAACGTTCGTTTTTTCGAGTTCTATTAATTTACCAAAGTGTTTCGAGAGTTGATTATTGAGAGACGTTTTAGTCAGGCATCTAAATCAGTTCTAAAATTTCAATAAATTGATGAATTTCTTTGGATACATTGACCTTAGACCAATCTTGATCTCTACCATACCCATAGTAAGCTTTAATGAATGGTAGCTGATTAAGGTTGGCTGATAAGCCATCATTGACTGTATCACCGACAAAGAAACTGCCTTTAAATGATGAATTCCGGTTAATAATATCTTGAATCATTTCGTCCTTATTCCTCATCTGAGATTGACTATCGCAGCATTCAATAGATGAAAAATACTCTTTCCAGCCAAAATGATCAGTGAGTTTTTTAGTCGGAGCTAATCTCTTGTTGGTCGCTACTGCCATAGGAATATTTTTCGTATAGAGTTTTTTTAACACTTGAATTACATCAGGGTAGGGTTGCGTATGTCGGATCACCTGCTCGTCATGCATTGTTATAAATGACTGCACAAATTCATCCAACAAGTCTTGGTTTTCTGGGCCTAATATTTCTGATGCTGTATCTCGAAGAGGGGGTCCAATCAGTATGTTCTTAGCATAATGAACTCTTTCAGTAGCCAGGGTCCTCGTAATGCTCTGAAAGCATTCATATATTGACTTTTCCGAGTCAACCAAGGTGCCATCAAAATCAAAAATTATAGCTTTTCTCAAAGATTTACCCACTTATCTTGTTGAACACTTTTTTGAATGCTTTCAAGTGTTTTTGCATTCCATAATGCATCTTCTTTAGATAATTTGGGAGATATGTCTGAGCTTATAACTTTATTAAAATGATTTACCTCAAGAATGAAATGATTGGCAGCAGGGACAACTTCTTCTGTTAACCCAGAACTTTCTGTATTGATAATTATTTTGGCTTGTTTATCTTCTGGTTGCCATACCGTTGGACATTTAACTCTACCTAATGGTCCAAATGCTTCAAACTCGGACCTACGGGTACATTCAAAGCTAATATCAAAGGTTGCGCGTTTATGACCACCAAAACCAATCATCCCAGTCG
>Ga0233439_10001261_pt1 | contig 33087 bp, 25 predicted proteins | sample SI_123_September_6_FD_182713 | JGI IMG/M metagenome (GOLD analysis project Ga0233439, IMG submission 182713) | Seawater microbial communities from Saanich Inlet, British Columbia, Canada - SI_123_September2016_100_MG | ecosystem: Environmental > Aquatic > Marine > Inlet | place: Canada: British... | reverse complement strand
AGTGGCGAAAAAGAAAGAAGCTAAGAAAAAGAAAGGCGAGCCGAAAAAGAAAACAAAAGGGGCCAAAAATAAAGAGGGAATGGGGCTGATAATATTACACGATTATATAATGACTAATTATAAAGATTATAAAGTAAGTGATTTTAAAGAGATTAAATTTGTTAAATCATGGAAAGAAAGGTGGGAACATTACGCAAAAATATGGGGAACCCCAGAAAAACCTAAGCTCAATGGTTCTTTTAACTTTAAACCTTTTTGGTTTGAAGAAGATGGCAAAACGCCCAATAGTAATCTATATTCTTTATGGGATAGTGATGATAATATACTTAAAGTAATTAATCTATGGGAAGATGACCAAAAAGGGTGGTTAGATGAATATACTAATAATGTTAAAGAAATGTTCTTACAAAGAGGACAGGGTGTGAATCTTGGAACAATATGGAGATACTCAATTGATTGCTTATTTAGATTTATTCTTATCGATAAAACAAAGAAAGGAAACAAAGTAAAAGATAATGAAACAATGGAAATAGTTTTAAAAAAATGGATAACGGATGGTGGTTGTAAAGCTTATTATAAACAAGCACTAAAAGAATGAATTTAATTATATTACTTAAAAAATAATTAAATTATTGAGAAACGAAATAAGGATTTGGTTTATTTTCAAGATATTTATTAATGCTGCCCATATTTTTTACACGTTCATAATGGGCGTTCAAAGTAGGATAGGAAGGGGTCCAATCCACACCTGCTTCGATGGCCAAATTAAGAACTGAAAAAATAGCGACATCACCAGCGTGTACTGTATCACCGGAAAAGAACGGTTTATCGCCAAGAAATTTAACAAGATAATCGAGTTTTTCAGGCAATTGTTTAGTTTTAACACGTTGCCACCCTACTTGTTGTGCTAAATCGTCGCCAGCGTATTTGGCTTTTGCGAATAAACCATATATATCATTGGAGAATTCCATAAGCATATCAGCGTCAAGTTGGTGAGAAATATCATCAGGCATGAGTGTGCTAAGATGTGCGCAATATCTGGAGATTGTTCCCGATTGAGCGATAGTTTTTCCGTTATGAGTTATACAAGGTAATTGACCGAATGGATAATCTTTTTTATGTTCTTTAAAATTTTCAGGCGGTGTTTCCCAAGTATAATCAATATTTGCGGCATGAAGCATGAGCATAGGAGTTTGCCCCCTTGCTGCTAGTTTCCAATAAATAAATGTAATAGGCGCATCTGTTGTCCAAGACATTATGGATATATTCAATAAATTGTATTTAAATGGTTATTGAAAAAGTCTTAATGAAAAGGGTTGAACATTGGGGGTCGCTGAACTTTCGGGAGGTGCGGCATTGTTGGGTGGTGTTCTGGGCAATTCTCTACCGGGTGAAAAGGCATTCAATTGAAGACTGTATGGTCTAATGGAAGATGAAGGATTTGTTGTGCTTTCAATATCTCGTGTAATATTATCTACAATTTCTTGAACGCTAAGTGGAACAAAAGGCTCATCATTATTAAAGGGAGGAGGAGGAAGATTAAAGGCAATTGATGGACTTGAATAATCGAAGATACTTGCCCTTCTATTTATTCGCGCGCTTGGTGGAGGAGGGGGAGGAATAGATGAAGGTCTTTGTGGTATATTTTGTAAAGTGAAGTCTTCAAAGGGATTATCTCTAAAAAAATCTTTTAATTTAGTCTTAGACCGTGAATAAGAATCCATTTTTTTTAAAGGGTTACATCCATATGTTCCATATAAATAATCTTTAAGAATGTATTTTAATAATCTAACAATTCTTTTTTTGCGAAGATATGATAAATTTTCAGGGAAATAAATATAATTTATTTTTTTTCTAAATTCGTGCATCATGTTATTAATTTGTTCCATTAATTCATATGTATGTGCCGTGCTTACAAAATTATTTATAGCGTGATCCTTTAATGTAGGATAAGCCTCCAGTGTAAAAACATTCAAATTGCAATAATGTTTAATAAATTCACGAATTAAAAAGGGTATTTGATATTTGGAGTTAGCTAAACTAATATAAATATTATATAAATTGTATTCTTTAAACGGCATATTAGTATAGGGGTTTTTCAGTTGAATTGGTTTGGTGAATAAATTATCGGTATTTTTTAAACATTTTAACCACATATTAACTATATTGCTTAAACGGAATCTATATAATGTGTTTTGACATATCAAATCGGTTCTTTGATATAATGGAAAATCATTAAAATTGTTAAAATATAGGTCTTCGCTATTGGTGGGTTTCAATTTATTGATTTTTTTTAATCTTAAATATTTACTGAAAGTATTTTTAAGCATTTTGGATACCAAATATAGGTCTTCTACGTCTTTTTTTTCTTCTTTGGTAAGAAGTTCATTATCAACGATAAAAAATTTAAAAGTGTATATATCAGAAGTTAATTTACAATTCGTATAATCGTGAATGAATACTTTGAATTCGGGGGAAACATCGATTTCATAAGCATCGGATATAAAATTCATTAAAAAAGCTAAAGTAGCCATAATATTTATTACGCATATTTTAATAAATATTATAGATCGAAATCATAATCATCATCAACTACACCCATAGACTTAGATTTATCATTAATGTCTGTTTTAATTATGATATTTTCTTTTGAGCAAGTGCCGTTATCTGTTAAATTTAATAAATTATCAATGTCTGTTTCTTTTGTTAATTCGGTAACATCCCATTTAATTATTTCTTCATGGTTTAATAATACTTGAAATGAACCGGTTCCAAAATAACCTTCTTGACCACACATAACATTAGCACTAACACCAGTCATCAAATCAAGTTCGGCGTGTTTTGCTGCTTTTAAAAACATTTCAGGGGTTTCTTCAAAACTTGCCTTAGCAATGGGTCCAATATCATCATTATTGATACCGTGTCTAAATATGCTGACCATTTTTTGAGTAGCACAAATTCTATCACATAACATTGTAGTATGGTGGTAATTGATTTTACCAACTCCTGCGAAACATTCAATTAATTCATTATGAACACATTGACGTGCGGCTTCAATACCTAAAACGCGATATACTTCTTGGATATCATTGCTAAAAGTTTTATTAACATTAATGCTATCAAGTGTTAATATATCTTTCAGGTTTGTGCCTACAGTATCAAGAACCCATACATCTTTAGCTTGATAATTACCATTTTCTTTTATAGAGGTATTTGGAACTTTTCTTAACAATACCTTGGGAATATTTTTAACACCCCTCAAAATAACATTTTTCAAAATGAATTCCTGTAAATTTTTTAATTTATAAATTTCATCGGTTTGGTCCAATGAATTATTTTTTTTGATATTGAAGGATTCCATTAAACGGATTCTAAAGATAAGATTATGGTCATTGAAATCGTTATAAACACAACTTATATTTTGTTTAATACTATTTTTAATAGCGAAGTGTATATCATCCATTGTGATTCCGCGGTCTAACATTTCATCGCGAGATAATTTAAACCGAATGATCCATTTTGAGAAATCTTTACTATCTTGAGTATTTAATCCACATCCTTCCATTACAGATTCAAACTCCTGATATTGTTGCATAAGTTTTTCGTCTTCAGTAATAAGGGTTTCACTTAGTTTTGGGTCAAAACAAATACTAACGGATTTAGTAATATCTTTCAAACAAGTGTGTTCAAGTTGATACTTAAGTTCTTGTGCCCTTTCTTTACTAAGTTGATCTTTGGGGTGTAAATAAATAGTAGTGGAAGGTTGTTTGGGATTTTCACTAAGAGACAAAATTTCTTCAATTCTTGGAACCCCTCTGGTAACATTACTTTTACTTGCTACACCAGCAAAATGAAATGTATTTAAAGTCATCTGTGTAGTTGGTTCTCCAATACTTTGAGCTGCTATCATACCAACCATCTCGCCTGGATGTACAAGCGCTTTTTTATAATTAAATATGATTTTATCAAATAAAATTTGAATACCCTTTTTACTGAAACGATGTTTTAATAATAATTGTGTTGGAGACAAATAATAATATAATAATGCCTTGAATAATTCTGTTGGTTTAATTTTATCGGTTACATACAATGATTCATATAATTCTTCAATTCGGATAAATACATCATAGGGGGTTATATCTATAAAATAATTATCTTTAATATGCAAATTATGTTTGACGTTATTAATCAATCGTTTGAAATTAACAGGTAAAAATACGTTATTATCTTGTTTAAATTTATGGACATATTGAACAATGTCCTCTCTCGTATTTAACATATAAGTAATAATTTCCTTTGTTTTCTTTTTAAGATCGCTTTTTTGTTTTTTCAAAGATGAATTTGCTTTTTTACTGAATCTTATAGTTGAATCTTTTGAATAATCCGGCATTTGGAAATGTTTATAAATTTGTTCAATAGACATCTGTCCTAAAGGTAGTTTTTGGACTTCAGTTTTTGTAGTAACAATGTTATCATCACCATAACAGAATTGAATAATTTTATTTTTATTATTTCTCACAGTCATATCATATTTAACATTTAAATCCTCCAACCCTTTAATAAGCCTTCTTTGAATATAACCAGTTTGACTGGTTTTTACTGCTGTATCAATAAGACCTGTTCTACCACCCATTGCGTGAAAGTATGTTTCTTCAGGAGTCAAACCCTGAATGAATGAACTTTCTACGAATCCCCGCGCTTCGGGTGAATCGTCATATTTACAATAATGTGGTAATGTTCTATCTTCAAATCCATAAGGAATTCTTTTTCCATCAACCGCTTGTTGTCCAAGACAAGAGATCATTTGTGCTATATTAATATTAGAACCTTTACTACCCGCATTTACCATCAATACGAATCTATTATTTTTATCTAAATTAGCTCTTCCAATTTTACCAGCTTCACCAGCGGCATTTTGAACAATAGCATTTACTTTGTCTTCAAATACATCAACGTTAGGTCTTCCAGTATTGTTTTCAAATGTAGAAATATGTAATTGGTCAATAAGGTCATATACTTCCTTCTTCTTCTTATCTATACATTGTGTAATTTTTTCCGTTGTTTCATCATCAGAAATTAAATCACTAATACCTACACTATATGAACTCAATTTCATATATTCGGTAACAATAGCTTGAATATCATCAATGAATTTTGCCGATTGTTCGTGTCCATAATCATTAAATATAGACTGAATAATACCTTCTGAATTTTTACCAAGAACGCCTTTATCAATTTGTCCGCGAATATATTTCCCATTTTTAATTTCAACAATATTATTTGTAGTTTTCTTATCTTCATTATCTTCGAGTTGTCCGTTTTTATTATAAATAGACATTGGGGGTAATATTTGTGTAATAATATCGAAGTTGCTGATTTTTTTACCTTTCTTATTTTTCAAAATATTAAGATTTGGGTTATCAAAATACATAAGTAGATTCATTGCGGTTCTTAAATCAAAATTGATATTTTGTCTTGTGAATCTGTAACACCCCAATAATGAATCCTGGAAGATTCCAATAATTGCCGAATTATTAGCGGGTGAAATAATTTGCTTAGGAACATAAGCCAGATGTAAAAGTTCCGCCTGACTTTCTTCATCTTGAGGTCCGTGAAGGTTCATCTCATCACCATCAAAATCAGCATTGTATGGTTTAGTGTCTGCTACGTTCATACGGAAAGTGCTACCTTCTTTCATTATCTTTGCTCTATGACACATCATAGACATTCTATGTAAAGTAGGTTGTCTGTTAAATAATATTGGGTCGCCATCAAGCATATGACGATGTAAAACATCACCTTCATTTAGAACTTGAGAGTTTCTATCTATATATCTCAATGAAATACCATCACCTTTCATACCTTTCTTTTCCAATATATTTGCTCCAGGATAAATTTCAGGTCCATTTTGTAAAAGTTTTGTAAGAAATTTTTTATTTCTACTGTTAACCACTGATGGAAATGTGATTGTTTTTGCTACTTTAATAGGAATACCCAATTCATTTATTTTTAATGTAGCATCTGGTGAAATAACAGACCTTGCTGTAAAATCACACCTTTTACCCATTAAATTTCCTCTAACACGCCCTTGCTTTCCAATTAATCTTTCTTTAATAGATTTTAATGCGCGTCCCGACCTTTGAGCAACCGATGCTACTCCAGGGATTTTATTATCAACCATCGTTGCGATATAATATTGTAATACGGTTGACCAATCTTCAATTACTTTCATTGGAGCATCTTTATTTATTTTATCAGCCAATGTCGTGTTGGCTTTAATAATATTAACGATTATGTGTGAAATATCGTCTTCACTTCTTTGTTGTGAATCATGTTTAACAGAAGGTCTTACCGCCGGTGGAGGCACAGCCAATACCTGACATACAAACCATTCTGGTCTGGACCAAATTGGAGAAAATCCCATAAAATGAACATCTTCATTTGAAATCCTTCTAAATTTTTTCAATACATCCTCTGGAAATAATTTCACTGATGGTTTCTCTTTAACTTGACCATCTTCATCCTTAATACCGTCATTATTATCCCATTCAGCCCATAAAGATGCCAAATCTGTTTTGAATATTTTTTTAGGTTGTTTTGTCCCACATCCATATTGGTGACATTCGCCACACCTTCTTATTTTTTGACAATGTTTAAATACCAATTTCCATCTTTTTTTTGGGTCTATTTTCAAATAGTGATCATATTTTTCTTTGTCGATTAATAATTTACTACATTTAAAACATATACATCTTAATATTTTTTTTATCGTTTCTAAATATTGAATGTAATAAACAGGTTTAGCTAATTCTATATGTCCAAAATATCCAGGGGTTTCCATATAATTTAAACCGTCTGTGGGACATATCAATCCTGGGTCCAATACCCCCATTCTCGGGTCGAATAATCCACCAATTATAGGTTTGTTATTTATATATGTATCCCTTGAGGTTATTTCAGCTACAGATCCATTGCGTATCTCTTCAGGAGACAATACACTAAACTGAATGCCAATTATACGACTAGGAACTATCGCTTCATGTTTTGTTGTAGAAACTCTTGTCATTATCTATATTATAATATTATATTTAGATTCTTTTCAATTTTATTAAATTATAGAATTATAAAATTGAAATAAAAGAACTTTATTAATATATATATAAATATGAGTTCTAAAATTCCAGACAATCATGATAAGCAAAATACCCCAAAACATAAAAGGAAAAAGGATAAAAAAGTAAAAAATCAAAGCGATGACGACGGCGATGATGGTGAGAAAGAATTTAACAATGAACAATTTCAAGAAATGTTGGCTGGAATGTTTCCTTCCAAACATCAGAAAGATAAAGTTCAAGATATAAAGAAGAAGAAAGAAGTAAAATCAAAGAAGAAGAAAGAAGTTAAAAAGAAGAAGAAGAAGAAGAAGAAGATTATTAAGGAAGAAAGTAGTGAAGAAGAGTATAATCCTGAAGATGACGCGCCAACAACATCCGATTCGGAGCTGGATAGAATATTTGAAGAAGAGTTGGGACGTATGGATGACGAAGAAGATGAAGAATTAGATACTGAAGATGAAGAAGAATTGGAAGAGATGAGAAAAGGTTTCCAGGGTATGAAATTTAATATAATATTTACAGACCCAAGAGGAGGAATGAAACCCTATGATGAGGATTATGATGATGATGAATGGGTTGATGAGGAGGAAGATGAGGATGATGAAGAAGATGAAGAATTAGAAAATATTAAAATGACCAAAAAAGAATATGAACTTCATAAAAAAGAAGAAACAAAATCACTGAAAGAAAAATCAAAAGGAGGTGAATTTAAAAAGAATGAAAGAATTCATATTAAATTAGACGATTGGGATAGAAAATACATAGGTATCATTAAAAAAGTTTATAAAAATAAAAAAGGTAATAAATATGATGTACAACTTGACGAAAGTGATGACGATGAAGAATATGAATTAGTTAGAAGGGTACGCGAAAGTAAAATAACAAAAATAAATAAGACAGAAGAGAAAGAAAAATACGAATACAATAAACTTCTCAATGAAATGAAAGAACTAATTCGTGCTAAAGATAAAGGGACAACAGCGTTTGAAAAGAAATTTAACGAAATGCAAAAAATAGCCAACGAAGAGGAAAAGAAAGATAAAGCAAAAAATATTAAAATTAAAAAACAAAAAAATTTCAAATCATTCAGGAAATTATTGAGAGGAAAAAGAGAAGTATCAGATATCAAATATTTCAAATCATTAGATATTGATGCTCAAGAAAATATAATGAAAAAAATGAAAGAAGTTCAAGAATATTCTAACGAGGAAAAACCTCATAAATTTAAATTAATTGAGTCCTCTATTCCCGTTCAATATAAATCAATGGCTATGCGGAAATTGGATTCATTACAATGGATGGACCCCGGTTCTGGCGAGTATTATAAAATAAAACAATGGGTTGATAACTTTATGAAAATTCCATTTGGAAAACATAGTTCTTTACCTGTAAGTCTTGAAGATGGCGAAGAGAAATATCAAGCATTTATGGAGAACGCCAAAACTGTATTAGATGAAGCTGTTTATGGGTTAGATGACGCAAAAATGCAGATAATGCAACTTGTTGGTCAGTGGATTGCTAATCCTAAGTCTATGGGAAAGGCTATAGCCATCAAAGGTCCAATGGGGACAGGTAAGACAACCTTAGTAAAAGAAGGAGTTAGTAAAATTCTTAATAGACCTTTCTCATTTGTAGCTTTGGGTGGTGCTACAGACAGTAGCTTCTTAGAAGGTCATTCATATACTTATGAAGGTAGTATTTGGGGTAGAATCGTAGATACTCTTATCAATTGTGGAAGTATGAATCCGGTATTCTATTTTGATGAGTTAGATAAAGTAAGTCAAACGCCAAAAGGTGAAGAAATTATTGGTATCTTAACACACTTAACAGATACGAGTCAAAACGATAAGTATCACGATAAATATTTCTCAAATATTGATTTTGATTTAAGTAAAGCATTGTTTATATTTAGTTATAATGATGAAAGTAAAGTGAATCCAATTTTGAGAGACAGAATGTATCGTATTTCAACACAAGGTTACAAGAAAGACCAAAAGGATATTATAGCGCAAAAATATTTAATTCCAAAAATTATTAAAGAAGTTAATTTCAATAAAGATGAAATTATTATTCCAAGAGAAACCGTTGAATATATTTGCGACCATTTGGTCGAAGAAGAGAAGGGTGTTAGAAATTTGAAACGTGCGTTGGAAATCATTTATACCAAAATTAATTTGTTTAGATTGATTCCGAAAGATAGTAAATTGTTTGATAATGAAAAACATATTGAAGTGAAATTCCCATTCACAGTTACACCAGATATAGTTAAAAATATAGTTAAGAAAAGTGACAAACAAAACCCAATACCATATGGAATGTTTGTTTAAATAAATTATAACTTTTTTATTGTTATAATATATATGAGTGAAAAAGTTCATCCAGATCCAGGTAAAATGACTAAAAAACAGTTAAGACGAGAAGTTAGAGCAGCACGACAAGAAGAAGAAGACGTAGAAGGAAAAGTACAAAAAAGAAAAGAAAAAGAGAAGACGTACAAAGAAAAAGAGAAGACGTACAAAGAAAAAGAGAAGAAGATAATTATTGCTATATAAATAATATTAATTATCAATACAAATATGATCTTGCATAGAAATGACGGTTTTATATATGGCCTTTCCTATTTTGATACCTTCATCCTGAATAGTTTTATGTTTATATAAAGAATGTTTCATAGCTCCTTCAATAGTAAGTGTTCTTTCTTTATCAAAACAATCCATTGTACCATATACTTTATGTGCGTGTCTTTTATAATAATCTTCCTTTTGAAAGTTAGGACAGAACTTAGCCATTGTATTATTAAATGGTTTTCGAACTTTATTTTTACTTTCAATACAACTGGTTATGAAATGCTTAGATGCCCCTTCATCACCGTGTAAATCAAGGTAAAGTAGTGCTTTTTTTTCAGTCATTAATTTTTTAATAGCATTTGTTTCACTGGTTTTATTATGTCTCCAAGAACGATTTAAATTTTGTCCTTTTTTATTTGTATACCAATGACCTAATTTAACACCATCCGGATTAGCCATAGGTATGATATAGAAAGTAAATACATCTTCAACAACTTTTCTTTGTACATCAGAAAAATATTCTTTTAAAACTCCTTCAATCATCCACGATCCAATAGATTCTCCTGGGTGTTGTCTGGCTACAATAAATATCTTCAATGGTCCATTTCCCAAAATTAATGCATCCACTTTAGACTTTCCTAACGTTTTTGCTTTCGCTCCCTTTTTATTTTTATATTTCATCATCATCTTTTGTTTCATTACGGTAGTATAAGGTGGATAATAAGCAAAATAAACATTTTTCTTTGTACTTCTATGTTTCCAAGTTAAAGTTTTATTTTTCTTTAAAAAGGAAGTTTTAATTCTTTTCCAGTTTTTATTATCGTATGAATAACAAACATTAAATCCTTTCCAATCATTGCCAAATACATTAATATTTTGGATAGTATAAGTCATAGATTTTCTTTGTACATCATTGGATTTAAAATAAAACCAGTTTTGATATTTTCTTTTAGTATTTTTTGGATAAGGTTCATTTTCTATTTCAAGAACAACAAGAACATCTTTTTTTCTTTGTACATTCTTGATATGATTAATATTTCCAGATTCAAAATTAGTTGAAATGGTTGATTTACCTTTAAATAATCCCCCTCCGGTACGTTTTCTTGTCTTTCTCTTTTTACCACCTTTTTTACGGCGTGTTTTTTTACGCCCACCTTTTGCGGAATCATCATAATATTCCCACCAATCTTCGTCATCATTATCAGTTGCTTTCACTTTAGTATGGGCGCTTGTTATATCAGTCCACAGAAGATAATATACATCCTCATGATCATCCTCCATAAATAACAGATCCTTAGATGTTTGTCGTGCTATTGGTAAAAGGTCATCAACAACAATACTCGTCGGCATATCTTCTGAAATGAAATATATTCTTTTCTTTTCATCATTACCTTGTGCTTTATTCCATAATTTTTCATGTAATTCTTTTAAACTAGAAAATCTTTCAGGCATAATTATATATTCATTAGATTATATAATTAAAAAGGGTTTGAGAATTCATTATAAAATTTTAGAAACGCGATGGGATTAAAACATAATGAAGATACGCTAAAATGATCCGCGCCAGATTCCCTATATTCTTCAACATCTTTCATGGAACGTATTCCGCCGCCGGCAATAATAATACAACCGGGATAAAATTTTTTAATATATTGTATATTTTTTCTTGTATAAGGTTTTAACATAGGTCCTGATAACCCACCGTATTTTGTCGGTAAAGTATTGGAAAGATGGAATTGACGAAACCCTTCCTTATAATATCTATCAAAATCATCATAAAAATCAATGGGTGGCAATTTAATAATACACCAATCTCTTTTTTTATTCAAAAATACTTTTAGACCAGTATTAATCATATGTTTATCTGTATTGGGACAACTAACATTTAATTCGATGTCCATATCATCGGGTATTTTATTAACAATTGGTTTAATTTCTTTCTGGTCCATAATGGCTATACTGATAATTTGTCCTTTTTCGTATGTTTTAATTGCGTAATCAATACCAGGATTTCTTAAACCTATTTTATTAACCCACCCATTTAAATGTGGAATATATCTTAAAGTTTTAAGAATCTGTCCCCATTTACCAGGACGTTCTTTTAATGTAAAGCTACCACGAATTGGGGTGGTTTTATGTAAATGAATATAATTACCGAATGGCGGAGAGATGAATAACATTTATAGATGTACAAAGAAAAACATTTAAACGTTTTAAAAATATTATATCAATAATGTTTAGTGAAGTAATAATATTTTTTTCACTTATGATATACATTGGTGCTTGTATTTTTAGAATATGTAAAGAGGGAGATTATGATGATTATGATTAATTAAAAAAATGGATTTTAAATAATAAAATTAATAATTAAAAATTAATTATTAATAATAGATATATGTCTGATGTTTCTGATAATTTAGTTTACCCAACAACCGAATGGGATGAAATTTGGAATAAATTGCCAAATGACTTAAAAATAATAGTAAGCAAGGAATTGGTAAGCTTAACTAAAAAAGATAAAATTAAATTTATGAGGAATTTAATAAACGAATCCAATAAGGAACTTGCAAAATTGGGATTGAATTAATTTTTCATATTTAAATCATACAATTGTTCTACTTTTAAAGTGAATGAAAAATCTGTATTATTTAAATCTACAACATCACCAAAATGGTCAATTAGACGAACTTTTATTTTAGAAACATTTACAGGACCGAAATAATCTCTTTTAAATCCATAAATTAAACCACCGGATTCAAAATTATAAGTATTTCCGTGCTTAACTAATTTAGCCAATATATTAGTATCGTTGAAAGCCGATTCTTGAAATGGAGACATTATGGTCTGTGAATGATTATTATTATAACAATCAACCGATAAAAATACATATGGTGTATCGTTATTTCGGTATATTGATTCGGGACAAAATCCTTCTGAAACTTCAGTAGTAACTTTATCTTTTGCTGTATAATCTTCTTCATAAGAATAATATTGTTTTCTATAACCGATTTTCCACCCCATATTTCTTTGTATTTCTCTTTGAGGATTTAAATGTAACCTAAAATCTAAATTGAAACAATATTCCCAAGTAGCATCATCTGCTTTACCTCCCAAATTTGCCGCTCTGGAATCCTTGAAGAAGGAGAATTTATTTGTTGTACTATCATAATCACAACAAAGTCTTGCTAATTCACCTTGGGATAAAATAGATTTATTTAAATAATCTGCTAATTCATGACCTGTATATGTTCCATTTTTTATTTTAATAACTTCAATTTTTTGATTGTGAATTGTGTTATCTGATTTCTTCTTGTCAAATAATTCAATAGTGAATTCATTGGTTTTAGAAAAATTAGAAAAAGTATAATTAGACTTGGGTATTTCTGCCGTTTCTAATGAAATAGATGTAACATTATTTAATGTTGCCGCCAAATCAAATACAAAATCGGTAGGTGTGGAATTATAATAATTTTGTCTAAAAACGGTATTTATATTTACAAGTTTCCCTATTTTTTCAGTTTTATAAGGATTTAATAATGAGGTCAAATTTGGTTTTTTGTTTGGTTTAATTACAAAATGTTCATTATTGAAAGTTTCGCTTGTTTCTAAAGTAGGAAAAAAATTTCCGACACTATCTTTTTTTTGTTCTTTTTTATGTAGTTGTTCACATACTCTTTCCATACCTCGTCTTAAAAAATGAGCCAAATCCAATTTAAAAGTATTATCATATTTTGATTCGGATTGTATATTTTGTACAAGTGTATTATATTTTTTTGTTACATAATCACGTGTATAAGTATCTGTTGTACTCATGTCAAATACATCATACAAATCTTTCATTGTATATTGTTCTATGTTTAAAGTAGCATTATTCATAATATATAGAATAAAGAGAATATTTTAATTAATTATATCACTAATTAATATAAAGCATGCCGAAACTATTCACAGATTTAAGTGCTAAAAAATTGTCTGCTAAAGATTATATAAACCAAAAAAGAAATCTAACATTATATAACGATTTTACCAATACTGGTGCAGCCAGAAAAATATCCCAAAGGTATAGTAATGGTAAATTAAAAACAGCAACTAATCATTCTAATCTATTAAAATTAACAAAAGGGTATTATGAACACCACCAAACACAAGATATAAGTAGTGCATTATTCCAGTCTTACGATTCGCAAATATTTAGAAATGAATGCGAATATACTAAAAGTCGTGGTGCTACTAATTATACCGGAGATGTTCTTATGAATAATACTATCAATACTGACGACGGTTCCCAACAGCAAACTTTTCATGATACTAAATATGCTAATGTAACCAATTATGGCGAAATACATGAAACCACTGGTGCAACTCTAACAAATAATAAAAAGATAGAAAAAGTAAAATGTTTTCAATACCCTTTACCTAATTTACATGGAAAGACGTGTTAAATAACAACAGATAAAGCTGGATAATAAGGAACATTTTTTCTATTTCTATCTATAATATTTATCTCAGCATCAACTAATTTATCATCTCTCCAACATTTCAATAATAATTGATTATCATTTTCTAAAAATTCAAAACAGTTACTTAATCTATTGTCTTGAATAAATCCATATACAGCATCCGCTACAAAATATTGTGGTATTCTTCGATATAATCTTGCTCTACCCGAATAAGCACAGGTAACACACATTATAAAATATAATATACGTAACAGCATTTAATACATATTAATAATAACTTATTAAATATATTTTATTATTAATTAACCAAAAATTTCATTTGTTTTCTTCATAGCTTCATTATATTTTTCTAATTTTTCTTCATAACCGACGTCATCACCCATCCTTTTTATCCCTTCTTGTGTTGTATCAAACCAGTCTTCAACACCCTGGCGATGTCCAGGTTTATCTTCTTCCTGGTATGTTTGGTCAGAATGTAAAAGACCAGATTTGAATATCATTTCCATAAGTTCATCATTTAAATCTTTCGTTTCTTTGGAATATCTTGATTCGTCGTATCTGGACAATAATTTTTTATAATTTCTTTCTGCTTCTTCAAAATAATTTTGCCTTTCAGTTAAGTCCTTTTCATATTCTTCCTTATCTCTTGCTACCTGTTCTAATCGGTTTTTTTCTAAAGCGACCAATCTCGCCTCCTCCTCTTCTTCTCTTTTCTTTTTCTCAGCAGCTAACCTATCTTCTTTCTCCTTTTTAATTCTATTATTAATTTCTTCTTCTTTATTCAAACGTGTTTGTTCTAATTCGGCATTCTTTTTTTCTGCGGCAGCCATATGCTTATTATTTTCCAATAACGCTTTATTATAAATAGCGTCTTCTAATAAAAATGTAGTTATATTTATTAAATATTTTGGAACCATCATTAATTTAACGGGTAATCCATCTTCGCCATTACTACCTTTCATTATTTTTTCTATATCTTCAATTGTTACAGCTTCTTTTAATTTATTTTCTAAAATATCATGGATCAATTCAATATCCTCTCTTTTTTTCATTAAACTCACACCCCCTTCAATTATTTTTTTTTCAAATTGTGTTAAAATTTGTTTAATTGATGCTTTTTCTTCACCTTGATCCAAATCTTTTCCCTGTTCTGCTTCGTATACTTTTTTCATTTCATCTACTTTTTCAAAAATCTCCTCCGTATTTTCAACAGCTTCTTTTAATTTATTTTTAAATTTATCCATATCAACTAAATTACGTAGAGTTTTTAAATGTTTTTTTAACGTTTCCGTCTTTACATCCAGTAGTTTTTTTTGGACATTAAGTTGTTCTTCTAATGCTTCTTTCTCAATTCTTTTTTTTTCTAATTCTTTCAATTCTTCTTCATTTGTTTTTCTTAGATTTTTTCCTTCTTCTATATCCTGCCGGTCCCAACCACCCTCCGGTATTTTTTTTTCATCATCGCTGGATTTTTCTTTAAATATATCTTCAATAGAAATTTCTATGTTATTCTCTTCTTGCATTATTTTTTTTAGACTATCAAACAAATCTATAACAGCTTTTATAATTGTTATCTTATCATTATTTTGTTCTTCCTCTTCGGGTGTATTTTTATAACCATATTCCTTTAAAATATTTTCCATTTCTTTTTTCTTTTGCATTAATTCATCATTAATACCTTTAAGTTTATCTGAAACAACATATTTCATTTCTTTTTCCTTATCTTGCAATTTACTTTTTAACTCTAAAATAATTGGCTTCATAAGTTTAGGAATTGGGTCTTCATTAATGTCTTCTGCTGCAACATCATCAATACTAATATCGGGGTGTTGGGTTGGGGTGAGTACGGTATCAATTTTTACTATAGCACTGTGAATATCCATCAATGAAGCATCCATAACTTTTCCATCATCATCAAAATTTTCATTTAATTCTAATAATGCTATGTGGTGTTGTTTTACTTCCTTAATAAAACCTTCACACCTGCCAATTTTCTCTTCTAATTCATCTTTAATTTTTTTAATATTTGTTGCGTATGATGAAAGATGTGAGTCTTCATATTTTGTTAAAAGACCCTTTACATTTCCCAATAAATCTGTAAATTCTTTTAAACATTGGCTTATTTTGTCTTCAAGGCCTTTATCTTTCAAACTCAAGATTTGTGTTTCCCACTTACTTCCAAGTCGAATTAATTTTGTATAAATATCTGGGTCATTTTTTTCCAATAATTCTTTTTCGATTTCCCCCAATTCCTCTAATTTATCATTAATCTCTTTTCTAATTTTGATATTATGTTCAATCGCTTTATTATAGTTTTCCCTTATTTCTCCCATTAATACCCTTCTTTCTTCTTCCCTTTTCCCTTTTTCATATGTTTCTTGCCATTTCCTTAATGTCGCCAATAAAGCTTTTTTCCTGGCTGCTTCTTTTTCTTTTTTTGCTTTTTCATCTGCTATCTTTTTCAATCTGGCTGCCTCTTTTGCTTTTTCATCTGCTATCTTTTTCAATCTGGCTGCTTCTTCTTCATCTGCTTCCTTTTTTAATCTGGCTGCCTCTTCTGCTGCTAATCTGGCTTCTTCTTCTTTCCTGGCTACATCTTCATCATGTGCCTTTTTACTCGCATTATTGTATTCGTCTATAATTCTTGCTATTTCATTATCTCTTTTCGCGATTTTGTCTTTTAAATCTGCTGCCGCTTCAGCCCATTTATCCTTAAAATATTTATCCATTAAGCCATTAAATTTCGTTTTTTGCTCTTTCCATTCTTTTTCCATATCATCAATAGCATCCCTTCTTTTCTTTTCTTCTTCCAAATTAAGCCATTGAAAATCTTCTTGTTGGATTGTTTTAAATTCAATTAACCTTTCACTATTTTTATTAAACATATTTTTTAATATTTGATCTAATTTTTTACCATTTATTAATTTCATAAACTTTTGAGTTACTGTTTGAGTAAAATTCTTAACTTTTTCTATTTCGTCGAATACCTGTTTTTTATTTTCACCTGTTAAATTTAAATCCAATAATTGATGCAAAAAGACTGTATATTCTGTAAGTAGGCTCATTTCATCATCCAACCGTTGTTGTGTAGTTGTTTTAAATGTTGCTATTTCATCGTATGCTTCTAATATTAATTTAAAACATGGTTCTCCCATGCTGATACATTCGGTTTTTTCCAAATCCTCAATTTTTTTTTGTGTTCCAGTAATAAAGTTTTCCAAAATACTATATTGAATGGCAAGTATTCCGGCCTCACCACTCATCGCTTTAAATTGCTCTTCGGGAAATATAACATTACTTTTATAAATTGGGTTTTGGGCGTCTGTCTCTCCTGTAGAATAGCATAATTCAGTATGATTCTTATTAATAGAATTCGGGTCTTCACAATATTTTCCTGCTGTTGTAAAATCTGTTAAGGATTGTATTTCCTTCATTAGGGGGGTGTATTGTTGTTCCATAAGTTTATTTAAAAATAATTCGCGATATTCGTATTCTGAAAGAATACTCCTTTTATTTGCCCAATCATCTAATTTATCAATGTCTTTTGGTGGGTGTAAATGGTCCTTGTGTATGAAAAACATAAGAGGAGTCTGGAATTGAGGTTGTTGTCCTTCGCGAAAAGCATTTTTACTTGTTTCATGGTAATTATTAATACATTCAAACATTATATAATCTCCTAATTTTATGCAACTTTCAGTATCTATAAAACCATATTTAAATGGGTCTTTTTTATTGGTGGCGCGCCGTGTGTCTTCAAACAAAAGGGTTGAAATCCCTTTGAATATTATATATCGCGGGTTATTTTGTTGTTGTTCAACAAAATTTTTAAAAGTTACCGATATATCGGTTGTTTTTGTTCCTACAAATGAACTATTATATTTAAAATCCTTTTTTATATCTTTCCAACCATTGTGTGATTTATTCTCACCTTTCATACTCTGCTTCCAAACCCATTGATGTTCGGGGGTCTGTGAATACCAAATTTCCCTATTGCCTTCTTTTTTTATTGTACCAGATCTGGCGTTCGTCAGGTGTTCTAATTTGCCATTGTCCCCTTCGCGTTCTCCGTGTAAGGTATCGTCTCCTGGTATGTAAAATCCGTGTTCATAATATCGTATCATACCTTCATATAAAAAATAGTGAAGTATATTTTTGCGATGACCATACCTCGCATCCATAAAAAATTTAGAATCTGTTGGTTTTGGATGTGAAGCTTTTAAAGAATTTGGATCAAAACTACTCGCGGTCACTTGTTCGCCCCGTAGATCGCCCTCAATTTTCCTAATTTTCCCACCAGTCCCGTCTATATAATATCCCGTATGTTTTTGATTCTTGGTCTGTGATAATGTTCGGTTGCCCACGCGTCTTACCACCCCTGCTGCTGGTTTTACGTTACGTTTTGCTTTTTGTAAATATTTTTTTCCCTTTTTGTTCTGTTCTAAAAGATATGTTCTTATAATGTCTGATTTTCTGGTATTATTTGTATATAATTCGTTCATTAAACGTTCAAAATTTTGTCTTGCTTTTGTGTCGGGTAGAAGCCGCATTTCGTATCTGATGCTATAGTCCCGATCTCTTGTTGTCATATGTTTCATTATATAATTATGGAGGTCAAAATATGCTTTATGTAAAGAATTGTTCATAAGTATATCATTTAATAATTCATCAAATAGGTCGCCTTTTATTTTAGCTTTTTCACGGATATAAAGGAAAATTTTATTAGCTAACCCATTAAAAAACGCCTCTTTTCGTGATGATGTCATTTTTTCAGCTTCAATCAATCCCTTTACTATATTATTTATTAAATCTTGCATTTTTCCGGGGTTATGTGTGATATCAAATGTTTTATATAAAAAACTTCCGTCTCCGAAAAATCTCTTACACGCTTCTTCTAATATTTTTAATTTGTGTTTATAATCTTTCTCTTTCTTGACTTGCAGGGCTTCCTGGCCTGATTGGCGTTTTTGTTGTAAAATAGCAACTCTTTCTCGCATTTCTCTTCTTTCTCTTCTTACTTCTGCTCTCTTTTCTTCTTCTATTTTTTTCTTCTTTTCCAGGCGACTTTTATCATAGCTGGCTTGCCTTTCTCTAAGACGATTAACCTTTTCTTTGACTTCATCCAAAGGGTATTCTTTTAACTGTGCATTGGTTATTCCTGAAAGATTATTTTCTCTTTTTAATCTTAATTTTTCAGACCAATCTTTTGCTTCTTCAGTTTTTTTTAGTCTTTCTTTTGATTTATCACGATTATGACGCCTATCTTCGCTAGCTAACATATCTTTTCTAATACGTACGCGACCGACTCGTTTTTTCTGCTTTTCCAACTCAGCTTGAAGTGCTGTTTCCTTTTTCAATTTGGCTGCCTCTTTTTCTGCTGCTAATTTTTGTTGTCGTTTAAATTCTTTTCTCCTATCGGCTGCTGTTTTCAAAGTGCTGAAGTCATCCGTTGATGCTTCCTTTTTACTATCTTTTACTCCACTTACACTTTTCGCCGCGGCAGCAACACGTTCAGCACCCGTTTTATTTACATTTTGTATGCTATTAATTTTACCACCAATACCAGTAGTGTCCTCGTATGAAATTGAACCTTTGCCCTTCGGTACGTGAAGTATATAACCTTTACCTTTTGCTATTCTGTTTAGTTCCGCTTCAGCCAAAAAGATATCATTTTCAAGTTGTTGTGTTGCTATCGTGTTGCCTGAGGCTCTTCTACTTTTTACAATACTACGGTTATTTATTTTATCTTCTAAGTATTTTATTCTTTTCGCACTCATATTAATATATATATAAATTGAATATTATATATAGATTATAATTCTTTAATATCGTAAGTTTTATTTCCTCCGCGACTTTCTAAAAATTTAACTTGTTCTTCGGTTTCACACGCACAACCCCCGGTTCCACTAATACTTGAGTTTTTACAACATTCTGGTTTAAAATCATTATTAGCGTAATAAAACAATTGACCTTCGGGTAAAGGTATTTGAACTTTTTCATATGTGCTGTTTGGGTTGAAAATTGGTTTTGCTTCTAAACCATTTCCATTATTTAACTCGCTTAATTTTGTGCCGAATCCTTCCCCTAAAAGATTAGATTTACAACAAGTGCAAAAAACATTACAACATAAAAAAGCGCCTAATAAAATACATAAAATAACTATTTCAATACGTGCGGTACCCAACCCTTTAATAGATAATGTAGATCCCTTTAAAGATATCATTGTATAAATAATAACTATAAAAAAAAATAAAACTGCCTAAATTAATCTTCCCAATCTTTAAATGTGAATTCGCCTATAGGTATAGTGTGATTATCGGTAATTAAACAATGCATGACGGGTCCCCAAAAAATACTTTTTTCTGCTTTATCAAAATCTTGAACAAAAATTTCTTCGTTGTTTTTAGGATTTATAATTTTATGAGTGCCTGTTACAAGAATTTCGGCGTCGAGTTTATCACTCCAAATTTTATAAAAAGGATTTTCAGGGTCACCTTGTATTTTGATAGTAGAGATTACAGTAATATTATTTTGGAGAACATCGCCGATTTTAATATTTTTCATTTTTTTAGTTTCACCATCATTCATATTGACTGGTGTGTTTGGCTCGAAACAAAAGGGCCATATATCAGGAGGGGGAGGGAATACGGGTTTGGATGGGACTGTTGCTTTTGTTAAGGATAGAATATATGTTATGTAACCAACGATAAGACCTAATGCTGTTGCCATGATGGCCCAAGCGACTAATCCGAACATTGCGATGGGTGGACCGAAAATTGGGATAATAAAAATGACCATTAATATGGCGACGATTACAACCAGATAAAGAACAGTAAGGGCGATAAGGCTACCCATAAAAGCTTTGGCTGCTAAATAAAGACCGATAAGCATTTGTAAAACGGAACCCATAATAGCGCCTAATTTGCCGAAAGAATCTTTAATTTTAATTATCATTTTAATAAAGGGCATTATGGCGGCCATAATACGACTCATTATTAATTGCATCAATTCGTGCATTAAATTTTTAAGTCTATAAACAGTTTTTTGAATAATAGCAACGGCTTTCATCAAAGACATAAAGATGGTGTTAAGCATATTAACTACAGTATTGACTGGTTTGGTATAATTATGAACAATCATTGTGAGAACTTGATTAATACACATGGAGAAATTGGATGCTGTAAATTCCATTGCTGTTTGGTCAGGGGGTTTGGCTATAAATCCAGCGAAAGGGATATATGCTGGATTACATTTATTTTGTGGAAATTTCTTTTTGAGAGGTTCGAGGTTGATTTGTACTAATAAATATCCAATAATAAAAAGGAATACTATAAATAATAAGATAGTTCCATAATAAGATCCCCCATAAGTATCTAAATATTTGGCGTTATCATACATTTTATTTATTTTTTTATTGATGTCGGGAATATTGTCCATTTATATATTGAATGGATAATATTCTAATCTTCCCAATCCCAAAAAATATATTCACCGATAGGGATTTGATGATTATCGGTAATTAAACAATTAAGAATATTGGGTTGAATATTTGTTTTTGTGGCGCGACTATATGTCTCAACTGGAATGAAACCATTTTTTTGATCTAAAATTTTATGTGTTGCGGTTACGTAAATATAATTTTCTAATTTGTCGCTCCAAATTTTATAATATGGATTATCGGGATGAACATTTTTAATATTCAATGTTGCGAGAACTTCAATATCATTTTCTAAAAATTCCCCGATTTCAATATTTTTAATTTTTTTCATTTTACCATCTTGCATTTTAATCAATGTATCGGGGGAGAAACAGAAATCACGTGTAAATTGTCCGATTGGACCATCCCACAAACTTGTTCCTGTTAATGATATACCTTTCATCATATAAACAAGGGTTATCATTGTTCCTGCTAATTTGGAAAATATATCTTTCATTTTAATAATCAATTTTTGAAATTTAACAATGATATTAACAAACATTCCAGTGATATCTGTAAATTGTGTATTCATAACGTTTTTTAAATTAAAAACAGTGCTTTGTATTGCGGCTATATTGCTCATTAAGTTGCCGGCCAATTGAGTCATAAATTTGGTCATGGTGAAAATAGGTGCTAAAAATCTACCCATTAAACCAGATTGAATAGTGCTAATACATTCAACGAAATTATCCATGGCGTTGTATCCTAAATAACCAGCGAACGGCATAGCGGCAGGATTACATTTGTATTTTGGCCAATTTTCTTTAAATTTTTTGATACCGACGGATAAAATGGTTGCGAAAAACATAAGTAAGAAAACGACAAGAATAAAAAAACTCAATCTTATATCTGAACCTTTCATAATAAATTATATTGTTATTTTATTTATTATGAATAAACAATAATTAACATCTTTTACGACTACAACCTTTTTGATGATATTTTCTGGCGAATTTATATTTATTTTTCATTTTACGTTTAGTTTTTCTCTTTTTCTTCTTTTTTTTCCTTTTCTTTGTACGTTTCCTTTTTTTCCTTTTCTTTCTACGGGTTTTTCTTCTGGCGCCACCCTTAACGGTAGTTTTTTCACCACCGACGGGTTCATTTTGTCTGGATTGCATAAGCATACCAGCGGATTGGGCCATAGCGTCATTACCTTCAGGACTTGCTGCGCCAGATTGTGGGACAGCGACTTTATCACCTCCGCCGGTTTGATTCATAGCCATTTGCATTTCGGCGTCATTTGCTCCAGCAGCTTGTTGTTGTCTTACGGATTCTTGCGCACTTGGAGGTTCGTGATGTTCGAATTGTGTATTAGGGGGTTTTCTATTACCACCTTCAGCAAATTGAGGTTTATTTCCACCCCTTAAAGCTTTTCGTCTATTTCTTCTGTATCTTGCCATCATATATATATTAATTTGAGATATTTATATTTAAAAATAATAATAAAGGTTTTTATAAATGGATTCACAAGATCGATTAAATCTAAAGAAACTAATTTCAGAATATAAACCAGAAGAAACAACATCAAAAATTAGAACGCTAAAACATAGTTCTAAAATCAAAGAGGATGTAGAAAGATATTTACAATTAAAAAGTAAATATGCGAGATTGCCGAAACAAACGCAATTACAGATGTATCAAAATCAATGTGGGTTTTTATATGAGAATTATACCAATATATTTAACAAATTAGTAAAAGAACAATTGAACTTAAGTATTTTATATAGATTATTAATAGTATTGAAGGGGATAGAAGAGGATAAATATGATCAGCATGAGGGAAGTGTTATGGTGGGTAAAATATTGAAACAATTATATATTGATTCAGCATTAAAAGGGGATGATAAGAATGATAAGAAGAGTAAGAAAGAGAGGAAAAGGCGTGGTAAAAAATTAAGTTGGGCGGAATATAAGAGGTCAGAGTTGAATTAACGTTTTTTCTTTGTACATGACCTTTTTTTATTCTTTTTTTTATTATAGGTTTTCCTTTTACCACCTCTTCTAAATCTATTTTTCCTTGTAGGGATAACCATAAAGAATACGTCTTGAGTTTGTGTGCTTTCATCAACGTCTTGAGTTTGTGTGCTTTCATCAACGTCTGAACATATAGGTACATTAATAGGATTATTAGGTCTATTATTAACGAGTTCTTGTTCGCGTAGCCATTCTTCATTCCATTCTTTTCTCATATTATCTTCAGCTTTTTTCATAGCGTATATTGCGTATGGAGAAAACATACCACCCTTTCTTTTTCTTTTACGTTTTCTGGTCTTTCTTTTTTTACCACCTTTTTTAATTTTAGGATTACACTTAATTTTTTTATATTTGCTCATATCAATTAATCCGAATCCTGGCGTTCCAGTATTATATTTTTCAGGTATGGGATTGAAATAAGTATATAATAGTTTGTAATCTTTGGGTGCGGATTTTTTATTAATAGGGGAGCATTTTGGTGTTTTTGTATGTTTCAAACGGCCTGAATTTTTCATATATTCTCTTGCATCTATTAAATAAAAATTATACTTATCATCATCATCAATAGTGAAAGGAATAAGTCCAAGATATTTTTCCAAATCTCTGGCCATATTTAAACCGGCATATTGTGAAGGTTTTCCCAGAGGAATATAAGGAGGTCCTGATTTTTTACCTTTTTTCATATTTTCAAATTCATTTTTAATATCATTTAATAATTGTTCCTTAAACGATGTTAATAATTTATAAGTATTTACCATATTATAATATATATATATATAGAAATAAATTATAAAATTGATTTAAATGGGTAAATATATATAAAGTAATGAGCAAATTGGTAATAGTAGAATCAAATGCTAAATGTAAAAAAATAGAGAAAATGCTTGGGAAAGGATATAAATGTGTGGCTTCTTATGGGCATTTGACGCATTTACCGGATGGGTTGAAATCTTTAAATAAAGGCGATAATTATAAACCGAATTATAAGACTATACATACGAAAGCGAAATATATAAAAAACCTGAGAGATAATATTAAAAGGTCATCAGAAGTTATATTGGCGACAGATGACGATCGTGAGGGTGAGGCGATAGCTTGGCATATATGTAAATTATTTGGATTGCCTGAGGAGAGCACAAAAAGAATTAAATTTAATGAAATAACAAAGAAAGCAATATTAGAAGCGGTAGAAAATCATACATTAATAAATATGAATAAGGTGAAAGCTCAACAAGCGAGGCAAATATTGGATTTATTGGTGGGTTATACGTTATCGCCAATATTATGGAAACATATAACAAGGAATAGTGATTCAGGATTAAGTGCTGGTAGATGTCAAACGCCAGCAATTAGAATATTATATGATAGAGAGAATGAAATTAAAAAAAATCCAGGTAAAAAGATGTATGATACGGTAGGATTATTTGAGATGGATGATAATAAAAGTTTAGAATTTGATTTAAATTATAATCATTGTGATAAATCAAAAATGGAAGACTTTTTAGTAGATAGTGTATCGCATACATATAAATTGCGTAGAACACCAAAAGAGACGGGGGTAGTAAAAAAGCAACCAAGACCATTTACGACAAGTTTATTGCAGCAGAAATCATCGAATGAGTTGAATTATTCCCCCAAACAGACAATGAGATTAGCACAAACACTATATGAGAACGGATGGATAACATATATGAGAACGGATTGTGGTCGGTATAGTAAAGAGTTTATAACATCGGGGGAGAAATATATAGAAGAAAAATTTGGAAAAAAATATATAAATAAAAAAAATGGGTCAATTAGCGTAAATAAAGTGAAAACGAAGAAAAATAATGCACAAGAGGCTCATGAAGCAATAAGACCGACAGATGTGAATAGATGTGTTCATTCGTGTGAAGAAAGTGGTAAAATAACATCAAAGGAAATAAGGTTATATAAATTAATATGGAATACGACAATGGAATCATTGATGTGTGAAGCCAAATATAATAAAATAACATTGGAAATTACAGCACCAGACAATAAATATTATAAACGAGGGGAGGAACAAATAATATTTCCTGGTTGGAAGGCGATAAGGGGGTATGAAAAAAATAATAAAAATTACAATTGTCTTAAAACCCATACCGATTTGGATAAAGAATATATATATAAGAAAATAAATAGCAATGTTAAGTTAAAAGAATTGAAGGGTCATTATACGGAAGCGAAATTGGTTCAATTGCTTGAAGAGAAGGGTATAGGGAGACCATCTACATTTTCATCTTTAATTGATAAGATTCAAGCAAGGAAATATGTATTAAAACAAAATGTAAAAGGGAAAAGGGTAGATTGTACGGATTTTGAATTAATTGGTGATGAGTTGGAAGAGAATAACATAGAACGAGAATTTGGGGGCGAAAAGAATAAATTAGTTCTGCAACCTTTAGGGGCTATAGTTGTTGAATTTTTAATAAAACATTTTGATGATTTATTTGAATACAACTATACAAAGAATATGGAAGACGAATTAGATATGATAGAAAAAGGAGATAAAAAATGGTATAGTTTATGTGAAGAGTGCGATGTTAAAATGAGTGAATTATCTTTAAAAATAAAGCAAAATAAGAAGAAGACATTTAGAATTGATAAAAACCATGAATATATGATTGGAAGGTATGGTCCGGTAATAAAATATGAAAAGGATGGTGAAACGAAATTTAAAAATGTAAAGAAAAATTTAGATATTGTTAAATTAGAAAGGGGCGAGTATAAATTAGAAGAAATATTGGAAGAGAAACGTATGACTGGTGGTAAATGTTTAGGTTTGTATAAAAATGAGGAAGTATTTTTGAAAGAGGGTAAGTTTGGACTATATATAACACATGGTACTAAAAACAAATCAATAAAATTTTTAAATAAAAAATATGACGAGATAGTTTTGGATGATATTATTAATATAATAAATAAAAATAGCAAAACAAATCCAAATATATTGAAACAATTAAATGATAATATTAGCATAAGAAAAGGTAAATATGGACCATATATTATGCATAAAACAAAAGATATGGATAAACCGAAATTTTATCCATTAAAAGGGATAAGTGTTGAAAGTGTTAATTTAGATTGGGTTTTGGAAAATATATTATAAATATTTATATATATGGTAAAACGACGAAGTAAAAATTCAAAATTAAAACAAAAAGGTGGGAATTTAAAATACAACGCACAGGGCATTCCGATCGCACCTGACGCAAATGTAAAAGTATTGCCGCCACAACCAAAAGGTCCGCCCTCGGATGCTATGGGTCCGGGACAATGGATATGGCAAGCGTATAACCCAACGGGTTTTGGAAGTGCGATGGGTAGATTTGCCGACAGTAGTGATCGTGCTATAAAAAATGCTTCTGGTGGAAGAAAATTACAATGGTTTTATTCATTTGGTTTATTTATATTTATAATCTCTTATTTGGGTATAACAGAAAGGGCTATTTTTAGTGGTGTTGATGTATCGCCAGCATTTTTGTTTGGTTTTGTGTTAACATTATTAGTATTTTTTTTACCTTCTATAATGAAAGCTTATTACAAAATGAGTACAGATGAACAAACAGGTAAAAAAACACAATACAAGGGATTATTGGGGAAATTATTATGGTTTTTTACTTCTCCTTATCCTTTTGTATTATTATTAATGGTATCAATAGGTATAGCAGCTGGACAAATAACAGGATTTATGAAAACATCCGGTGCGAGTAAAGTAAGGAATGTTTTACATAATAAAATGTCTGGAACGTGGAGGGGGTTATGGATGACTAATATAATGTCTGTATTGGTATTTTTATGGTTTATGTTTGCTTATCCTTTCCCAACAGAAATTAAAGATAGCAAGTCTGGAAGAATGGTACCAATATACGATAATGTACACGCAAAAGGTATAATGTTTAATTTATTATTATTATCATTTTTCTTCACAATATATTTTGTTGTAGAATTTCAAACTAAATTCAATGTTCAATGATTTATAAAAAATCTAAAAGTTAAACCATATTGTTCTGTTTTATTACTACTCCATATACCAGAAATTTTCAATAATATAGATAAATTTTTATAATGACCCAATTTTAATTTATTTTGGTCAAAGATTTTTATATATTTATGCGACATTTGTTCGTCAATCCTATAACAAGATTTAGAATTTATATCATCACATTTATCGACAATACTTTTTTCAATATCAACTATTTTATTTATAATTTGCGAGTTATAAATACTTTCATCATAACAACATTTAATTTTATTAAAATATTTTTCTATTGTAACGTTTTTTAAATTAAAATTTAAATATACACCATTCATAACCATTTCATCATTTGAAAAATATAACCTATAAAAATCGCTATGATTCATAATATTATTTTTTGTTTTTTCGCTAGTAAATATATTATTAATATCAAATTGGTCTAAATTTAGAGTAACATACATATAATATGTTATAAAATGTTATTTTTAAATCAGTTGTTATTTACGTTTAATTATATAAATTATTAAGTATAATTTATGTAAAATGCAGGACCAAAAAATAATTAATCATAAACCAAATATAGTTAGTCAATTATTACATCCATCAGAATATATTATGGGTATGAAAATGAAAGATGATAGAAAAGGTTTATTAAATATTAGTGCGCCAATGGGTGCTCGTTATGAAGATATTCTTTTATGTGAAAGTCTTTTAAATGAAAGTAGCAATAATATGTCTTTGGTTATAAAAGAATTACCCGATTGTTTAAGATTGCCTGTGGCTTTGTTTTATTTATATTATAAAACATTACAAGTAATTTATGATATACCATCACAAACTTTAGAAAATTTCAATAATTTCATAACTACAGATATTTCCAATGATATTATACCTACATCAGATGAAATTAAACAAAATATGTTGTCTGGTTTTTACGAAATATTGGATATAGATGACCCACCAAATTTTAATACCATTGATACAGGTAAAGAATCCAATAACGATTTGTTATCTAATTTGAAAACCATAAATAGTATATTTATAACATTACCAGAATATCATCAAGAAATTATTAAAACAACTATTAGAAATATTGGGAAAGGTATGGGAGAATATGCCGTAAGAGATTTAACGTCTGGAACTATAAATAGACAAGATTTTGAAACATATAACAATTTGTTGGCTGGTGAATTTGGTATCGGTTTAACAAAACAATTTATTGGTACCAATTTGGAAGCTAATACGATGGATTCCGGTTGTTTTCTTTTGGCGGCTAAATTAGGCTCCTTTATTAGTAAAACTAATATTATACGAGATTATTATAAAGACTTGTTAAAAAATAAATCTTTTTGGCCAAAAGAAGTTTGGTCTTTATATAGAAAAACATTACCAGAATTAAGATTTGGCGAATCGTCTGATGTCGCATGTTTAAACCATATGATTACAGACGCTTTAGAAGACATACCACATTGTATGGAATATTTGTCTAAAATTGAAAATCCAAAAGTATTCCGTTTTTGTGCTATCCCGCAGATGAAATCTATGGCTATTCTTGCGGAGGCTTATGGTAACAGAAATGTATTTACAGGAATTATTAATATTCGTAAAGGATTATACGCAAGTATTAGAAATAATTGCAACAATATGACCGATGTGAATAAATGGTACAAAAAATTCGCTTCGCAAATATACGATAAAGTTAATTCTAATGATCCTAATGTATCCCGAATTACTGAAATATTAAGCAATTTAAATGCTGAAAAAAATTATATACCTTATCAATTTCAAGAACTTGTTAGTATATTATTAATAGTAGGTGTTATATTAATAGTAGGAATGTGCGTTTTTTATATTCGTCCCAATTTTAATTTTGAAAATGGCGGATTGACGTTTAGAATAACAGCTCCCCCAGAAGAATTAACGACAAATTGTGTTAAATAAATATATACTAATCAATTCATCTTTTGTAAAATCTTTATTCTTCTTTTTTATTTCCACCAAAGCATTTTCACATTGTTTCAAGGATTCTCCCATTTTATTTATATGAAATTCTAATATGGTTCTATTTATATTTATTAAATTAGGATATTCGTTTTCTAATTCATCATATTTTATAAATAAATTTTGTATTCTTTTATCCATTTTATATTATTCTTTAAATTTAATATTAAATATTAATTTTTATTAATATTTAATGAAATATTTATCATCCAGATTTGAAGAGTATATATCTGAATGTGAATCTTCTAATTTACATCCGGAATTAGATAATATACATTCTATTTTAAATAAAGATATCGATAAACAAAATAATATAATCTTTTATGGTCCTTCTGGTGTAGGCAAATATACACAAGCATTACATTATATTAAAAATTTTAGTCCAACCGGTTTAAAATATGAAAGAAAAACTATTATTTCTACAAATTCTAAAAAATCTTACCAATTTAAAGTCAGTGATATACATTTTGAAATTGATATTGAATTACTTGGTTGTAACGCAAAAGTATTGTTCAATGAAATATATAACAATATTACGGATATTGTTTCCACCAAACAAAAAAAAACCTTCTTTATTTTATGTAAAAACTTCCATACTATTCATAGTGAATTATTAGATATTTTTAATACTTATATGCAATCATTGAACCATATCAATATAAAATTAGTTTATATAATCTTAACCGAAAATATAACCTTCATTGATAATAATATATTGAATAGATGTCAAATAATCCCTATCGAAAGACCAACCAAAAAAGTATATGAAAAAAAATTGAATGTTACTATCAATAAAAAACTACACGACATTACCAATATCAAAAATATAATTTCAAATATAAACGAATTAGATAAAATTAACGAAAAGATATTGAATAGTATTATTCATAATATTGAAAATCATAAAGATATAAATTATCTTAATTTTAGAGACCTCATTTATAATATATTCATTTACAATCTTGATTTGAATACTTGTTTATACAAAATACTATCTCATTTTATAAATAACAATAAGTTAAATAACGACAATATAAGTTTAGTATTATTTAAATTAGCATCCTTTTTTAGATTGTATAATAATAATTATAGACCCATTTATCACTTAGAAAGTTTCCTCTATTATTTATGTAAAGTAGTTAATGAATTATAGTGAAGCTTGTGATGCATTGGGAATATCCATTAAAAATACAAATGAAATGATTCTTTCTGAAGGTAAGAGAGCATATTATAAATTAGCTTTAAAACATCATCCGGATAAAGGGGGTGACCCAGATAAGTTTAAAGAAATAAATGAAGCTTGGAATGTAATAAACAAACATCACCATATACGAGGAGGTGACAAAGTAGAAATAGATATAAAATATTCAGATTTAATTAAAAAAATGGTAAATTGGATGTCTCCAGGAACATTTGATAGTTTGTTTATTGATACGTCTATTTTATCTATTTTAAAAAATGTTGAAGGTATGACATTTATAATGTTAGAACAAATGAATTTAAAAAAAGCCTTAAAAGCATATGAATTATTAAAAAAATACCAACTTGTATTTGGGATTGAAACGCATGTATTAGAAAAAATGGAAAAAATCATACAAAGCAAAATGACCAATGATAATATTTATATTTTGAATCCCTCTCTTAGTGATATGTTAAACGATAGAATTTATAAATTAGAAATTGATGACCTTGAAAATGATATATATTTTCCTTTATGGCATAGAAAAAAAATGATGGAACACCCTGACCAATCTAATAATATTTTGATTGTGTCCGAACCTGATTTATCAGATAATTTTTTTATATCGAAAAACAATGATTTGTTCATTACAACAAATATTAATATTAATGAGTTATTTAGTAATGAGTTTATTACTATAAATGTGGGCGACAAGGAGTTTAAAATTAATAGTAAAGATGTATGTTTAACGAAGGATACCCAAATAAAAAAATATCAAGATTGTGGAATACTGAAAATAAATAAAGATAATATGTTTGATCAAAGTAAAAGAAGTGATGTGTATATAGAAATCACTTTAGTGAATTAAATCAAATAATGATATAATTAATATATTATTATTTTATATATATAATGGCTGATGAATCAAAAATGGGAAATCCAAAAACACAAATGGAGGGTGATACATTAGACGACGGTATAAATGTGGGAAGAGAGGAAGTAGCTGATTTAACCAAACTCACAACGACAGCAGATACAGGAAAAAAAAAGAAACACAGTGGCAGAAGTGGCAGACTTCATGGATTCGAGGGTGCGAGGGTGCGAGCAGCAGAAAGGGCGCAAAAAAAAGAACAAGAAAAACGAGAACAAGAAGACAAACAAAAAAGAGAAAACACAGTAGCAAGGAAAGTGATAGACAAGGTGCGTGCTAAAAAGCTTGGAGATCATGTAAGGGGAAAAGGTGAATTGACACATCTGAAAGAAGAAAAATATGGTAAAGAATATGAAGAGAAAAAATGGAAATTAAATTTTAAAATAAGTTTTATAATTGAACAAATAGAAGGCTTAAATCCCGATTTGGCTGCACGATTAAAGAATAATGATGAAGGTGCTATTGGTGAATTAATATCTATTGATGAGGGTGCGGAACCTATCAATAAATTAAAATCAAAATTAGCGAATTGCTTAAAAGAATTGGGTTCTATGATGAATTTAAAGGAATCAAAGCAGATATATAGAATAAACGAATATATTAATAATTTGAAACAGGCTAATGATATTTTCAAAATAAATCAATATGTGAATGATGATGATAAAATCCCTGAAGATATGAATTTTGAAGATAAAATTTGTCAAAAGGATGATAATACAAAAACATGTAAAAAAAAATTAGAAGAAGCTCTGGTTATGTTTGAACAGTTTAAAGGAAAAATGACAAAGGCATTGGAAAGTCAACATGAGAATGAAACTAAATTTCAAAAAATGAAAGCGGATGGAGAAAAATTTAAAAAGGACTTTGACAACTGGATGAAAGAATTGAATGAGGTTGTAGATGACCCTAACCCTGTTGATAAGTTGAACAGTTTAAAGGAAACAATCGGGAATTATGATGTAAATCAAGAATTATTGGGTGACGAAAAGGATTTGAAGGCTAATATGTTAAATGAAATGGGTATTTTAATTAAGACTATTGGCGAGTATAAACAATATGAAGAGGAATTAAAGGCGGAAAAGAAAAATATGGAACAAGCTCAAATAAATCTTGATGCGGCTAAGGCGGTAGAAACAGCAAAAGAAGTAGAAGAGGTGCCGGAAGAGTTTGGACTTGGTGAAGATGGTCCATTAGGAGCACAAAAAGACAAGGGTGGCGATGGAGATGGTCAAGCGGTTGAAGAGACTGTAGTAAAAGCAAATGAACAAGTTGTGACAGGAGAATCTGACGATGGTGGTCCATCTTCTGAAGTAGAAGATGTGATGAAGAACCCACTTTCACCCGAATTTCAAAGCGATGATACATTAAGCAGTAAAGGTACG
>Ga0233439_10001255_pt1 | contig 33156 bp, 29 predicted proteins | sample SI_123_September_6_FD_182713 | JGI IMG/M metagenome (GOLD analysis project Ga0233439, IMG submission 182713) | Seawater microbial communities from Saanich Inlet, British Columbia, Canada - SI_123_September2016_100_MG | ecosystem: Environmental > Aquatic > Marine > Inlet | place: Canada: British... | reverse complement strand
CAGTTTGGCAGCCGTGTCCCCGATGCCTTTTGGTCCGTCCGGATCGGGGGGCGTCGGAATATTATATTCCGGCATTGCCGCCCCCCGGCCCACACGGATGGCGGCCGTAATAGGGCTTTCCATGACCTCGCCAATTGCCATGGCGGCCTTGCGGTCAGTGGGTTGGGGCGTCAGGTCGTTGGGCACGGGCATCATGGCGGCAGGGTAATAGGCCATTTTTTGTTTTGCCGGATCGACTATTTTGTCCAGGTTCAGATCCCGTTCGCTGACGCCCTTAACCGGTTCGACACAGACATCATCCAGAACCTCCATATCAAACCACCATTTTTTCACCCCATTGCGCCGCCCCTTACCCAGGTAATCATCCAACCAAACGGCGATGGGCACCAACAGCGGTTTCAGCCATCGGGCATTGATGCCGCACCAGGACGCCACCCGCTCCAGCACCGGGCCATCCGCCGTCACCACCTTATTCAGGGGGCAGGTTTTCATGCAGCGGCCACAGGCGGAGCCCTTGGCGTTGGTCAGCCGATAGCGGGCACAGCGTTCCGCGTCCGGCTTCCACATCTCGTAGCCGTTGAACATGATCTTGTCGCCCCACGAGATGGCATCGCAGGGGCATTCCCGGGCACACTTGTGACAATGATCGCAAAAATACTGCAGCCCGAAATCCACCGGCCTATCCACAGCCAAGGGCATATCCGTGGTCAGGACGACGGATTTAAAGCGCGGGCCGACGAAGGGATTTAAAACCAATTCGCCAATCCGGGATAATTCGCCAAGGCCCGCCCACAATACAAGTGGGATATGCAGCACATCACTATCGACATTGGTTTGTGCCCGGCTGGGGAAACCCAGTTGGCGCAAGGTATCCCCCATAACGCCGGAAATTTCGGCCCCCCGCAAATAGGCCCGCATGGATTGCGTACCCGATATCCAGTCATCGCCCGCCGCCCCTTCCATGGTGTCGTATTCCTGATCGATCAACATGACCACGGCATATTTGTGATAGGGGGTAATCGCCTCCCCCTTGGCACCGTGCGAGAACCAGGCATAGCCGGGGATTTCACAAATTCCGGTCAGATCCGCGCCCAACAGATATGACAGGGACTTCACGGCCCGGGCATTGGCATCCGGGTCACTGTAATCTTCCGGCGAGACGTCAGATGCGGCCTCCCCACCCTGAATGGGCACCATGGCGCGCATGGATGCCATCATGCCCGCCGTGTGCGGCTGTTTGAAGGCAAAGCGGTTCCGCTCCCGCAAGGCCTTATCACCAAGGTCGCCACGGGCCGCCCGTTCAAAAAAGGCGGCGCGCTTCGATACCCGTGGCACCTCATCATCCAGTATCAATGTAGTGGGCCGATCTACCCTGGCCACGGTTTCCATGGGGTAGGCGCTTAAATGCGTCGCCCGCCCGGCCCTGCGGTTCCGCTCCCGCCCCGAGGTGGCACCATTCTGGCCAAGCCAATAGGCCAGACCGCCTGATTTCGTTGCCGACTTCAGGGCCGACTTCAGGGCTGTTTTCGCCAAGGGCCGGTCGATGGCCAGTTCATAGTCCGTGGAAACCACGGCAATGGAAAAGCCGCTACCTATGAACGGGTTGGCCAAGCCATGGTCCGTGCGCACAGCCAAGCCTGCCAATACGGCCAGTCGATCAAGGTCCAGGCTGCCCGCGCCCATCACATGGGCGGTGCTGGAAAATCCCATTTTCTGAATATGCCCCGATAGGCACACGGCGATACCGCCGATACGCGCGTCCGCCGCCTCCCCCAAGGCCGGTGCGATCCAGGCGCGGGCCGGGTTGTCAGCTTCGGGCAACCGGCCATGTTCCAACAACAGGACGACGGCGAATTCGTGTTCCCCGTCTTGTCCATTGCCATTAGCATCGGGGGCCCAGGCATGGGATGGTATTTTGCAAATTCCAATCTGCGCCGCATTCATGAAATAGCCATAGCCTTTCACATCGACCATGCGCCGGTGGGGATCATCAGGCACCGGGGCCTTCGCTGCGGCTGGCTGGGCAGAAGCATTCTGAACAAATATATCCAGATAGCTGCGCAATGAATGCGCCAGGGCGCCGTCTGCTTTGTCATGATACTTGGGCGCGGTAACAGGGGGCCACGCGGCTTCGATATCTATGACGGCATCATCGCGGGGTAAGGTTTCAAGAGGGTACTTACCCAGATGATAGGGCCGTTGGTCATTGCGCGTGGTGAAAAACATATCGTTCCTCTACCCAATTACAGACGATAAAACCGCTCTGCCGTATCATGGAATAATGCGTCGCGCTCCCCGCTGGAGCAATCCCGGATCATGTGGGCAATGGCGCTGACCTGATCTACATAGCCGATACGCAACTTTGCCACGGGGAAGTTGGAGGCGAACATGCAGCGGTTAAAGCCGAAGATTTCAATGGCCTCCCGCACCAGGATCCGGTTGTCATCATAATCCCAAGGCGCACCCGCCAGACCCATTTCGGAAATCTTCAGATGCACATGTTCCATGGCGGCAAGGGCAGTCATGCCACGACGCCACTCAGCCAGACCTTCGGCGCTGCGATCCCAGGCCAGGCCGGTATGTTCAGTAACAATCGGGAGGTCCGGATAAAGCGCGCAAACCTCCGCCGCCTCCACCAAATGCCAAAACGGCACCCGCAAGTCCCAGGACAAACCATGCCGGCGCAACCGGCCCAGGCCGGTCCGCCAGGCCGGGTCCTGCATGCTGCCGGGCGTGCCCGCAACACCATTCCGGCCTGCGGCGCTGGATGCGGTTCTGGGCTTGGACCTGATCCCTCGAACTGCCGGGAAAGATGCCTGTGCCGCCAGGATTTCGGCGCTGTTATCTTCATGCAACCAGGCATGGGCGACAATGGCATGGGGCAAGCTGTGGCCGGCCATCTGGGTGACGAGCCATTCCGTCTCCGCCACCTGGGCGTCGCGATCAGCTTCCGCCTCCACATGCACGGTCTTTACCACGCGCAGAGGGCCAACATCAGCGCGGAAGTCGATGGGACTGTAGTTTTGCTTCAAGGCATCATAGTTGCCCAGCAGGAAATGTTCTTCGTGGTGATCGGTCAGCCAGGGATAGTGAACCGCCTGCAAATCAAACAAATGGTGATGGCTGTCGATAATATCGAAGTCCAGGTCCAGACCGGTAAAGTCCGGCAGATTGGTCGGCTTGGAAACATCCATTTTACGGGGCCTAAACATCGCCGGCATAGGGCGGTGCGGGATCGTATTCCATATTGCGTTGAACGCTGCGGGCAAAGTTGGGGCCATACATTTCGCCGATCAGCCACAGGGTCATGTCGATGCCTGCGGATACGCCAGCGGAGCTAACCACATTACCATCACGAACATAGCGCACATCATCCAGAACTTCCCCCGCCTTGCCCCGATCACGCACCATATCCACCGCCGCCCAGTGGGTGGTAATTCGTTTCCCCGCAGCGGGCCCAGCTTCCGCCAGCAGCATGGAGCCGGTACAGACCGAGGTCACCCATTTGCAATCCTTGGACACTTCGGCGATCCAGCTCAACAATGCTGTGTTGTTCACCTCTGTTCGGGTGCCCGAGCCGCCGGGCACCAAAATAACATCCAGTTTCGGTGCATCGGTAATGGCGTGATCCATGATGATCCGCATGCCCTTGTTACAGGTTACCGTGCCGCCATGTTCGGATATGGACACCACGGAAATATCATCCCGTTGTTTCGAAGCCATGGTAAAGACTTCCCAAGGCCCGACCGCATCAAGCTCTTCCGTACCATCAAAAAACAAAATTCCGAATGTGGTCATCCCACCGCTCCCCAATCTGCCGAATGACAGCACTATAACGTCCAAGCTATAGTGTGGCGAATTACCAAATGTCGGAGGGAACATCATGACCAAGGTCTTCATTGCCGGTGTCGGCATGACAAGAATGGGCAAATTGCTCGACCGCAGCATCAAAAGCCTGACAGCGGATGCCGTGGGGGAGGCTTTGGACGATGCGGGCGTTGCAGCGGCAGAGATCCAGTCAGCCTATTTCTCCAACGCCACACAAGGCCACATGGAAGGTCAGGACATGATCCGCGGCCAGATTGCCCTGCGTGATATGGGGATTGAACAAATCCCGGTGGTCAACGTGGAAAACGCCTGCGCCTCGGGTGCCACCGCCTTCAATCTGGCGGTGCAGTTTCTCAAGGCCGGCGAGGGCGATGTCAGCCTGGCGGTAGGGGCGGAGAAAATGTACTCCAAAGACCGGGCCAGGATGTTTTCCGCCTTTGACGGTGCCTGGGACGTTGCGGAAGTAGAGGCGAACCAAGCCAATCTTTTGGCCCTGGGGGAAGGCTATGAAGTGCCACCGGGCACTACTTCAGACAAGCCATATAGCTTGTTCATGGACGGCTAGGCGGCCTGGTCACGCTTTCACATGAAACAGTTTGGCACCACCCAGCGGCAGATCGCCGCCGTCTCGGCCAAGAACCACAATCATTCCCAATATAACGACCGGGCCCAATATCGCATGCCCTATACGGTGGATGAGATTTTGGCCGCCCCACCCATCACTTATCCCCTGACCCTGCCCATGTGCGCGCCTATCTCCGACGGCGGCGCGGCAGCGATCCTGTGCACCGAAGACGGATTGAAACGCCTCGGCCTGGATCGTGCGCGGGCGGTGGAAGTTAAGGCGTCGATCCTGCAGACAGGCTCCAACCGGGTCGTGACCGATATGGCAGAGCATGTCACAGCGAAAGCAGCGCGGCGGGCCTATGAGCGGGCCGGTGTCGGGCCGGAAGATGTCTCCGTCGCTGAAGTCCACGATGCCACTGCCATGGGCGAGATTGTGCAGATAGAAAACCTGGGGTTTTGCGACTTCGGCGACGGCGGCGCAACATCAGAGCGGGGGGATACAACGTTGGGCGGGCGCGTTCCCGTCAACCCATCCGGCGGCCTGGAATGCAAAGGCCACCCTATTGGCGCAACGGGCCTGTGTCAGATCCAGGAGTTGACGACCCAGCTGCGAGGTGAGGCGGGGGAGCGCCAGGTGGAAGATGCCCGCATCGGCCTGGCGGAAAATGGCGGCGGTCTGTATGGCATCGAAGAATCCGTCGCCTCCGTTGTTATTCTTGGAATTTAGCGCCGCCGCGTCGACCTGACAGCAGGCGAACCATGATGGCACCAAACAGGATGACCCCGCCGACAGTGGCGAAGGCCAAACCCCAGCTGTCCGCGGTTTGTCCATTGCCCGTGTGATCCAGGATCACACCGAATAATACCGGTCCCGCCAAGCCACCAGCGGCGGCGGCGACACCAAATACGGCGACTGTATTGCCCCTTTGCGTAGGATCGGAGGCATTGACCGCACCGCCATTCAACATGCCGCTGTCCGCCAGTATAAAACAATTGTGCATAAGGACGAGCCCGATCAAAAGCCACAGGGACCACGCAGCCGAAAAGCCGACAAAGAATGCCGCCACGGCAGAGGCCGTCATGACCAGAAAGGCTGCCTTGGCATAGCCGGCACGATGCGCGAACTCTCCCCCTGCCATGCTGGTCGGCACGCCGATGAGAATAAGAATTGTCGCCACCAGGGGAACATTGAAGCCTGCAGGCACCTCCGGACGGGTCGCCACAACCCAGGTCAGAAACGCAACGGTCCAACCACGCACGGCAAGCAATTCGAAATGATGTGCGAACGAGCCTACGATGAAACCCAAGGCCTCCCGGTTGCGCAAAATTGACCGGAAATCGGGAATAAACCGTGACTTTAAGGTTTGGCCACCTGCCCCGCCATCCGCGCCTTCAGGCACTGCGGGCGGCAGCAGGAACAGCATCAGGGCAGCAGCAACCAAGTTCGTGCATGCGGGTAGAACAAAGGCCCATTCCCAGCCGAAGGCATCCTTGGTCTCCGCCGCCGCCAAAAGGGACAACGACGAACAGACCGCAAAGGAAGAGACATAAATCGAACCCGCGCGGCCCTTACTCTCTCCCTCCACCCGGTCGGAAATCGCCTTCACGCCCGGCAGATAGGTCCAGGCAAAGCCCAGACCCTGAAGGGTGCGAAAAGCCATGGCGCTCCAGAAACCATCCGCCAGACCCATGCCGCCATAGCCGATGACATTGACGATCGCGCCCAGGATCAGCATACGGCGGGCATCAATACGGTCCGTTATACCAACGAAGGAAACGCCGATCAGATAGGTCAAATATGGAATGCCGGCAATCCATCCGGCCTCGGTATTGCTTAACCCCCACATCTCCACGAACAGTGGCAACAAGGCCGGTGTTGCGTGCATGCCTAACAGGGTCAGGCCCAGAAATGTGCACATCAAAATTATGAGCGAACGCATGGACATTAAAAAATGTGATCCCCAACTTGAACTGGTGTTGCGCACCATATGGCCCAGGACGAAGGGCAGCGCAAATCCGCGATCACATATTTTGATGCATTATACCAAGGTGCGATGATAAAGACCTATATAGATCGTTTCAGGGGCGTGCCGGGTAGGAATGGAAGCGCCGACGGTACAGGTACCTTCAAGTTTTCATGACGCCGCCGGCGCGCCTCTGAAACGACCGGATTCGGCGCCGTACGAAGGCTTTCGGCGGTGTCGCGCGCAGCTTAAGGTACATGCAGCACGCTCCTACCCGAAAGCCTTCGTACGGCGTCTATATGGGTCTTTATCATCTCACCTTGGTATTAGTTGTTTATTGACCGTTTGGTCGATAGCATTGCCACATCTAAAAATGCTCTTCATAGCATCGGGACAAAATCTGTGTGGTTCAGAAAATTTGGCTCACTGCAGGGCACATTAGTGTGTCACAATGCGGCGGTGAAATTTCGACACATGCGATTGTCTTAATAAAAACTAATTTGGGGACGACATCAAATGACAGAACAACTAACCCTGGAACAATTCATGGATGGCGTGAAAAAGCGCAATCCCGGCCAGCCGGAATTTCATCAGGCGGTGCACGAGGTTGTGGACACGCTTATTCCCTATATTGAAGCCAATCCGATCTATCACAAAATGCAGATCCTCGAACGCATGACGGAGCCGGATCGCATTGTCAGTTTTCGCGTCTGCTGGGAAGATGACGACGGAAATGTCCGGGTTAACCGGGGCTGGCGGGTGCAGTTCAATAACTCCATTGGGCCCTACAAAGGCGGTTGCCGTTTTCACCCCACGGTCAATGAAAGCGTCCTGAAGTTTTTGGGTTTTGAACAGCAATTCAAGAATTCCCTGACCGGTCTGCCCATGGGCGGCGGCAAGGGCGGTGCCAACTTCAATCCCAAGGGCAAGTCGGACCACGAGGTGATGCGGTTCTGTCAGTCCTTCATGACCGAATTGTGCCGTCATATCGGCCCCAATATCGACGTTCCCGCCGGCGATATCGGCGTTGGCGCACGGGAAATTGGCTATATGTTCGGGCAATACAAACGCCTGACCAACAAATTTGAAGGCATTTTGACCGGCAAGGGCCTGGAATTCGGCGGCTCGCTCATCCGGACAGAGGCCACGGGCTACGGCGCTGTCTATTTCCTGCAATGCATGCTCGACAAGATCGGCGGCACTTTAGATGGTGCCAATGTGGTGATCTCTGGCTCCGGCAACGTTGCCACGTTCGCGGCGGAGAAGTGCCTGCATTTAGGTGCCAAGGTTCTGACCCTATCCGACTCGGGCGGCTACATCCATGATCCCGACGGCATCAACCAGGAAAAGCTGGATTGGATCAAGGAATTGAAGAATGTCCGGAGAGGCCGGATTTCAGAATATGTAGCCCAATATCCCAACGCCACCTTCCACGAAGGCCGGCCCTGGGGCGTTCCCTGTGACTATGCCATCCCCTGCGCCACGCAGAATGAAATCGATGAGGATGAAGCGAAACTGCTGGTCAAGAACGGCTGTAAGGGCGTCTCGGAAGGTGCCAACATGCCAACAGTGGTTGCGGGCATCAACGTCTTTCAAGCGGCTGGGATTTTGTACGGTCCGTCCAAGGCCGCGAATGCCGGTGGCGTCGCCGTCTCGGGCATGGAGATGAGCCAGAATTCAGCCCGGATTTCGTGGAACGAGGATGACCTACAAAAGCTGTTGTTGAGCACTATGCAGGACATTCACGACAGCTGTTATCAATATGGCCAAGGCAAGGGCGTAAACGGTAGCTGCGACTACCTGATGGGGGCCAACTTAGCCGGCTTCGTCAAGATTGCCGATGCTATGCTTGCTTACGGCGTCCAATAAAATTGATGCTGTGAATAACGGCCCGCCTCGTATGAGGCGGGCCGTTTTCTTTTCAGCGACCAACCCTGAATTAAAGTCTGCTTTGCAGATAATCCAGCGTCCGAGCCTGGGCACCGGGGTCCGTCTCAGCTGTGTGGGCGATAAGGTCCGTTGTCCCGGCTTCGGCGATTTGGCTGATCGCCCGATCCAAGGCCGCTTCGTCGCCCACCAGGGCAAGCTCCGCCGGGCCGGCCATGCCTTCGCGGTCCAGCATGGCCCGGTAAGACGGTAGTTGGCCATATACCTGCAGCATCTCGCCTATTTTCGCACGGGTTTCATCGACCTGATTTGTCAGAACGATGGGAAAGCCGGCAATAACCCGAGGGCTGGGCCGGCCGGCAGCACTTGCCGCATTGCCCATGGTGGGCAGGACATGTTGGGCAATGGTGCGCGGGCCGGTCATCCACAACGCCGTCCCATCCGTGTATCGTCCCGCCAGTTCCAGCATCCGGGGCCCCATGGCGGCAACGATCAAAGGCACCGGCTTGGCTGCATCGGGAACATTCAATTCAATCTTACTGCGATAATGATCGCCGGAAAAAGCGGCACCTTCGCCACGCAGCAAAGGCGTCAGAATTTTCAGGTATTCTTCCATTGTATTCGCCGGCTGGGCGTAGGAGAGGCCCAGGGCATCCTCAATCACAACTTTGTGGGACAGCCCGATACCCAGCGTTAAGCGGCCCCGCGCCATTGCGGATGCAGTCAAGGCCTGTTGTGCCAAGGCGACGGGATGGCGCGGCTGAATGGGCGTGACCGCCGTACCGACCTCTATTTTTTTGGTTTCGCGTGCGGCCATGGCCATGGCTGTCACGGCATCGTGGCTGCGGATATTCGCCAACCATAACGATGGGAAGCCGCGGGCCTCCAAATCCTGGGCCATGGCGATATAATAGTCGATTGAGGCGTTCGCATCGGGAAGCCCGCCCGTCATAATGCCAAGTTTCATGGTCACGTGCTCCATTCTTTCAGATTGTGTTGGCCATAAATGTAATAGGACAAGGTATATTGGGACAAGCGTGACTGCATCCTTATAATGCAGCGAAATGAAATTTGGAGGTCAATATGTTCCGTGCTTTCACTGGTTTGGCGGTACTGCTATTCGCAGGGCTGATGGTGTCCCCTACCCTGGCGCAAAATAGTGCTGGCGCAAAGACAAGCGTGCTGATCCCGGTCACCAATTCGGCCAAAGATGTTGAGATCCTGATCGCCAATTTGTTGAAGGAGCATTTTAAGCTCGAATCCTCCCTCAAGCTGGTCAACGATGATCCGGAAAACCTGCGACTGCAGGTCCCCGTCAATGTGGACAAAAAGCAGGGCATCCCGCCCATCATCGCTTTAATCGATACGGCCGTGGTCGCCAGGGACAAGGCCGGCAAGGCCCTGTCCCAAACCATATCCATTGCCGCCACGGCTGATATACTGTTCAAAAAAGAACAGATGCCGAAACTGCTGGAATGGGCCAACGCCTGGAATGCCAGGATGCTGCCAATTCGGGTGTTCATTGTGGAAAGCCGTGTTTTCACCGCGACCGCCATCCACGGCACTTTATCCGAGCCGACATCGTCTGATCGGGTGCTGGATAGTTTTCGCGGCGTTATTCAGGTTTGGGCCTCGGTCATGCGGGATCTACGGGTTAACAAATTCATTCCTGAGGCGAAGGCCTCTAAGACGAAGACTGGGGCGAAGAAGTAGGCCGGCGTCTTAATAGTTGGATAGAGCGCATGGTCATGGCGACCACATCGTTCTGATCATAAACCTGCCATTCCAAGCCCACGATGCCCCGGTCCGGCTTGCTGGCAGAGAGCCGGCTGTCCGTGATGGTAACGACAACATGGATAGTATCGTCAGGACGAACGGGATGGATCCAACGCAAATTGTCAATGCCGGGGGAGCCTAGGGAGGCATCGGGGGCCCATGGGGTGGCCATGGTAAAAAGGCGAAAGGCATAGGTGCCCAGCATCCAGCCGGATGCGATCAGACCGCCATACATGTGTTCTTCCGCCGCCACCTTGTCCATGTGAAAAGGTTGCGGATCAAAGCGAAAGGCCCAATCAATAATCTCGGCCTCGGTCAATGTTTTGCCTGGCGATACGATCTGCTCGCCGACCTTAAAATCCTCGAACCAACGTTCGCTCATCATGCTTCCTTTCCTGCCAATCCGATACTGCAATAGACCATCGCCGCGCCTGATGCTATCCGGTCTGTAAAAAATGGAGCGCTGTGCTAAATTGCCGGCACAATGTTACGGTTCCCCCCTAGGAGTACTATATGCATCCCGGAATTCACGCAGCTGCAACTCCAGACAAAGCCGCCTATATCATGGCCAGCAGCGGTCAGGTTATTACTTATAGTGAACTGAACGACACATCCAACCGTGGCGCACAATTGTTTCGCAGTCTGGGCCTTGGTCTGGGCGATAACATCGCCATCTACATGGAAAACAATGCGGCCTATTTGCAGATCTGCTGGGCCGCGCATAGGGCGGGGTTATATTATACCTGCATTTCATCCTATCTCACGGCAGAGGAAGTCGCCTTTATCGTCGCCGATTGCGAGGCCAAGGTCTTTATCACCTCCCAGGCCAAGGAAGATGTCGCAGGTGAATTGACGAACCTGATGCCCGGCGTTGAAACCCATCTGATGGTTGGTGGGACGATCGCGGGCTACCAATCCTATGACCATGAAACCGCCCGTCAGCCCAGCGCCCCGATTGCCGATGAATATGAAGGCTCTGACATGCTGTATTCGTCCGGCACCACCGGACGACCGAAAGGCATCAAGCTGCCCATTGACGGTGCCCCCCTGGGCACACAGCGAAGCCCTATAGATGTTCTGGGCACGGTTTATGGCGCCAACGAAACATCGATCTATCTCTCTCCCGCACCCTTGTATCATGCCGCCCCCTTGCGCTTTAACATGGGCATGCTGAAAAAGGGTGGCACCTGCATTGTGATGGAACGCTTTGACCCTGAAAACGCCCTGGCCCTGATCGAAAAATATGTGGTTACCCATAGTCAATGGGTCCCGACCATGTTCGTACGCATGTTGAAAATGCCTGCGGAAGCACGTGAAAAATACGATCTCTCCAGCCTGAAGATTGCTATTCACGCCGCAGCCCCCTGCCCGGTCGATATAAAACGGCAAATGATCGATTGGTGGGGCCCGGTCTTGTTCGAATATTATGCGGGCACGGAAGGCAACGGATTTTGCGCCATCAACTCCGAACAATGGTTGGCCCATCCCGGTTCCGTCGGGCGGGCGATGTTTGGTGTTGTCCATATCATGGACGATGATGGGGTCGAACAATCTACCCGCAACCCCGGCACCATCTATTTTTCCGACGGTCCGGAATTTACCTATCACAACGATCCCGAACGCACGGCGGAATCCCGCAATGACAAAGGCTGGTCCACATTGGGGGATGTCGGCTATCAGGACGAGGAAGGTTATCTTTACCTGACCGACAGACAGTCTTTCATGATCATATCGGGCGGGGTCAATATCTATCCCCAGGAAATAGAGAACCTGTTGGTCGGCCATCCGAAAATTATGGACGTCGCGGTGGTCGGTGTGCCGGACCCGGATTTTGGCGAGGCGGTCAAGGCGGTGGTGCAACCGGTCGATCCCAATCACGCCGGCAGTGACCTGGAAGCCGAAATTCTAAGCTATGCCAGGGAGCATTTATCAAGCGTCAAATGTCCCCGCAGCGTGGATTTCGAGGTGCAATTGCCCCGCCACGACAATGGTAAATTATACAAGCGGTTGATCAAGGACCGCTATTGGGGCCGCCACGATACCCGTATCGTTTAGCGGCCCCATAATCGATAATTGAAGATAGACTATAGAATTAAGTGAACTGAAAAAAAATCGTACGGAGAGAAACATGCGCGGACGTCAGGTATTTATGGACAGTTTGGTGGCCCACGGGGTCGAACGGATTTTCGGCAATCCAGGCACAACTGAAAGCCCCTTGCTGGATAGTCTGCAAAGCTATCCGCAGATCGAATACACCGTTGTCTTGCAGGAAAGCATCGCGGCCGGCGCCGCCAGTTTTTATGCCCAGGCCAGCGGCAAAACCCCAGTGGTCAACCTCCACGTCGCACCGGGCCTGGGCAATGCCATTGGCATGATGTATGGCGCATTGAAGGCCAATTCGCCCATGGTGGTGACAGCCGGACAGCAGGATACCCGCATGCGCCTGCGCGGCCCGATCTTAGGCTATGACCTGGTTGCCATGGCAGAACCTGTTACCAAATGGAGTGTGCAGGTAGAAACGGCGGATGAGATGGCCGCGATCATGCGGCGCGCCTTCAAGATCGCCAATGAAGCCCCCGCCGGGCCGGTGTTCGTGGCCCTGCCCATCAATGTGATGGAGCAGGAAACAGAGATCCTTGCCAAGGCATCGACGGATACATTCACAGCCCCCCGCCCGGACCCCGCAGGCGTTGCCGCCATGGCGGCGCGGATCATGGCTGCGAAAAACCCCATCATCGTGGCCAGTGACGATGTCGCCCGCGCCGATGCTGTCAAAGACTTGGTCGCCTTGTCGGAAGCCATGGGCGCCGGCGTCTGGTTTGAGGGCATTCGCCACCATATCAACTTCCCCAATCGCCATCCCAACGCCAAGGGCATTCTGCCCGTGGATGCAGGTGCGATCCGCAACACTTTCGGTGAGGCCGATTTGGTCATGCTGATCGGCGGGCCGTTTTTTGAGGAGGTATGGTTTACCTCTGGGCTGCCTTTCCCCGATGGTGCAACAGTCGTGCAGTTGGAAGAAGCTGCGGCCCGTCTAGCCCACAATCACGCAGTTGATGCGGGCCTGGTCGGGCATTTGCCCACCTCCCTGGGCGATCTGACAGCCACCTTGAAGGCATCCGGCGATTATCAAAGTGCCGCCAAGGCGCGCAATGACGCCCTGGCAGCCGAAAGCACCGAAGCCCGCGCCGCCTACGAGGCGCGCAGCCAACGGGCCTGGGATCGTGACCCCATGTCCATGGCCCGCGCCATGGCAGAGATTAACGCCGGCACGCCGGACAACGCTGTTGTGGTGGAGGAGGCGATCACCGCCGGTCTTGATCTGGCCCAGGCCTTTGAATTTTCCACGCCCGGCGATTATCTATCGGGCCGGGGCGGTGGCATCGGCCAAGGCTTGGCAGGCGCCATTGGAGCCAAACAGGGGCAACCGGAGCGTCCCGTCCTGGCAGTCTCTGGCGATGGCTCGGCGATGTATTCCATCCAGGCCCTTTGGTCGGCGGCGCATCATGACCTGGACATCGTCTTCGTCATTCTTGTGAACCGGGAATATCGCATTCTCAAACACAACATGGACACTTACCGGCAACGCTTTGATGCTAATTCCAACCAGGATTATCCCCGGATGAACCTGGAAAACCCAAATATGGATTTTGTCTCCATAGCCCAGGGCATGGGCGTACCAGGCTGCGTCATCAGCCAGCCGGATGAACTTGCGGCAGCAGTCAAGGGGGCCTTCGCCAAGACGGGTCCCTATCTGATTGCGGTCAATATCGAAGGTAAGCGGTAGGAAGGGATATGAAAATGAATATAGTAGCACCCGAGTCCGTCGGCCTTTCCGCAGCGCGGTTGGAAAGGATGACCGCATGGATGGAACGCCAGGTAACCACGAACCGATTGCCGGGCCTATCCGCCATGATCCATCGGCGCGGCCAGTGTGCCTATTTGAATTGTACCGGTCAGATGGATGTTGAGGCTGATAAGCCGATGGCGGAGGATACCATCTTCCGCATCTACTCCATGTCCAAGCCGATTACCGCCGTCGCGGCGATGATCTGCTATGAGGAAGGACATTTTCAACTCGATGACCCAATCGCCAAGTTCCTGCCGGAATTTACCGCGATGCAGGTCTGGGACGGCAAGGCCGACGCACTTAACACGGTTCCGGCAGAGGGCTACATCACGGTGCGGCATCTGTTGACCCACACCGCCGGGTTCTCCTACGAGTTCATGGAAGCGACCCCGGTTGAGGCCTATTACCGGGAACATAAAATCAGCTTCAACCCCGGCCGACAGACCGAGGGTGGGGCCGATCTGGCCGCGATGACGACCCGCCTGGCCCAGGCACCCTTGGTTCGCCAGCCCGGCAGCGGTTGGGGCTATTCCGTCTCGATTGACGTCCTTGGCCGGTTGGTCGAAATTTGGTCGGGGCAAACCCTTGATCGGTTTTTTGAGGATCGCGTCTTCCAACCCCTCGCCATGACCGACACCGCCTTCTCGGTCGTACCGGAAAAACAAGCGCGGTTTGCCGCCTGTTATGAGCCTACCAGCGGGGGCGGTCTTGGCAATCTAAGCTCTGCGGAAGCAGTGATCCGAAAAAGCGATGGCATCGGCCTGAAGTTGGCCGATGCCCCCACTGACAGCAACTATTTGCATCATCCCGAAACATTATCGGGCGGTGGCGGTTTGACCGGTACCCTGGGCGACTATGGCCGGTTTTGCCAGATGTTGTTGAACAAGGGGGAATTCAACGGCAGCCGCATATTGGGCCGCAAAACGGTGGAATTCATGTCCATCAACCACTTACCCGACAACAAAGACATGGCCGCCATGGGGCAGCCGGTATGGAGCGAAAGCAGTGCCGAGGGGATTGGGTATGGCCTGGGCATGGCCGTCGTCATTGATGCACCGGCAACGCAACTGATCCGTTCCACCGGCGAATATTTTTGGGGCGGTGCGGCCTCAACCGCCTTCTGGATTGACCCAGCCGAGGACATGTTCGTCGTCTTCATGACCCAATTGCTGCCCTCGTCCTTCTATCCGATCCGTGGCGAGTTGCGGGTCGCGACCTATCAGGCGTTGATCGACTAAAGAACATGGGCCCGGCCTGCAGGCCCAGACCAACAATGCTGTAACCTGCGTCGTATCGTTTAACAATGGGGAAAATAGAATGATCAAGGGATTGCACCACAACGCCTATCGTTGCCGGGATTCAGAAGAAACCCGGAAGTTTTACGAAGACTTCCTCTCCCTCCCCTTAGCCGGTGCGTTGGATATCGGCACCACCCATACAGGGCGGGACACTTCGGTATTGCACACGTTTTTTCAATTGGATGACGGATCTTTTCTGGCGTTTTTTGAGGCCCCGGATATGCCGTTTGAATTCAAGGAGCAGCATGATTTCGACCTCCATATCGCTTTAGAGGTCGAAATGGACGTACTCCACGAGATGTTCGCCAAGGGCAAGGCGGCGGGGATGGAGGTGCGCGGCATTTCCGATCATACCTTTGTCGATTCCATCTATTTCAGGGACCCCAATGGCTATGTCGTGGAACTTTCTGCCAAGCGTCCGGGCCATGATGAGGCGATGAACCCCGCCACAAATGGTGCCCGGACCATCCTTGATACCTGGCAGGAACGCAAAACCGCCGGCTGAACGCTACCAACCCAGGCTGGCACGGATTTCGGCGACGGCATCCATGTGCATTTCATGATCACCGGCAAAGCGCAGGACGATATGGCTGGCGCCCTGATCGGCATAGCCTTTCAACCATGCGGCGGCACCTGCAACGGGGCCGCCGTAGCTGGCCTGATGCCTGGCCAGTACCTTGGCTGAGGCACCGTAATATTCCTCCATATAGGTTTCGATCTGCTTTTCCGCCTTGGCGACGTCGTTATCGATATACATGGTTAGATACAGCGCGCCGGTCAGATCATCGGGGTTCCGGCCTGCTTCACGGGCACTGTCCAGAACACCGCGCCATTGTTCGCCCCAACCCGTCGCATCCGGCCCCGTGGGGAACCAGCCGTCAAAATGCTTGCCGGCCCGCTGGCGGGAGGCCACGGCTGAACCACCGCCCCAGATGGGCGGGCCACCGGGCCTGTGGGGCGTCGGGGCAAGGACGCCTTGTTCTACTTTCCAGCGGCCATCCCAATCCACGGGCTCGCCGCTCCACAAAGCTTTACACAGACGCAGGCCTTCCATCATGCGGCCCACGCGCTTTTCGAACGGCACGCCGGCGGCCTCAAACTCAGCCCTGATATTTGGCACGTCGGCTGCAATACCGACGCCCAGAATAACCCGGCCTTCGCTGATCTGATCCAAGGTCGCCACTTGGTGCGCCATGACGACAGGATTGCGCAAGGTGGGCAACAGCACAGCCGTGCCCAGCTCCACCGTCTTGGTCCGGCCCGCGATGCCCGCTAACAGCGTCAAAGGTTCATGCCGGGGCCGGGCCAACAGGCTGTCACCGATCCAGACGGAATTAAACCCCCGATCCTCCGCCCGTTCCGCCAAGGCCATCAAAGGCCCCGCCTCGGGCTGGCCATGCATCACTCGTTCCCGCGTCGGCAGAAGATATCCCAATTGAACTGACATAGCCGTCTCCCTATCTGTAAGCCCCGTCCCAATCGCCCGCCTGGGCCTGGGCAATGTCGCCATCGTCGGTCATTTCGGGTCGGTTGATGGTCAACATTGTTTCAGGCGTTACCACCGCATAGTCCATGTATCCCAACCGGGCCAGCGGTCGCATGGCACCCGTGTCCACGATGCCGTTGGAAATATAGCTATCGTCAATATAAATGCCCACGACCTGGCCGATGACGATAAAATGCCCCTGATCAGAACCAGGCACCACGTCCGGCAGTTCAATGGTTTTCCAGTATTTGCACTCAAATGCCGCCGGGCTCTCTTTAACCCGTGGCGGTACGACGAATTTTGAGGCCGTCGCCGTCAAATCAGAAATGGGAAATTCATCGACACCGGGGGGCACGGGGGCTGAAGATACATTCATGCCGTCGCGGGTATCCCAGGTGGACATGGAACAGGTGAACTCTCCCGTCTCCTGAATATTGCGGACGCTGTCTTTGATATTCTTGGAAGAGAACATGACGTAGTGGGGCCGGTCACTGACCGCATTGAAGAAGCTGTAGGGTGCCAGATTATAAATACCATCCCGGCTGACCGAACCAATCCAGCCGATAGGCCGGGGCGTGATCAGGGCCTTGAACGGATCATGTTTGAGGCCATGGTTGTTCTCGATGGCGTCGTAATGCATGGGTAAAATTCCTAAACTTGGATGTATGTACTATGACCGTTTCAGAACGGCATCGATGAAGTCGTCACTAGCGCCCAAATAACGCGCCGGATCGGCCAAGGCCTGCCAATCCAGCTGTGCATCGGTGCGTTGTTGCAAAACGGCAAAAAGATCCTGCCCGTCTGCTATAGCATCCCGGCAGGCATCCTTCACCAAAATCTGCGCCTCCCGCTTGGGCATATGCTGGGCCAGGGCATAGACCGCAGCCTCGGCCAACAGCATGCCCTTCGATGCGGCAATATTCTCCATCATACGGTCGCAGTTGACGATTAGATTTTCTGCTATGTGCAGACTGTGTATCAGGCCCGCGCCCGTGGCTCTGATCATCTGCGGCAACGTCAGCCATTCCAGGTTCCAGGCAACGCCGTCCCGTTCCAGCAAATGCGGCGCGGTCTGGTGCATGTTTGCCATAAGACCGCCATTGTGGCGGGCCAGGGCCAGCACCGCCTCGGCCCGAACCGGGTTGGCCTTTTGCGGCATGGCGGAAGATCCACCTGCACCGGCGATCTGCACCTCACCGAATTCGGACTGTGCCAACATCAGAATATCGCCCGCCACCTTCCCCAGATCACCGCTCACCATAGCCAGGCAATGGGCGAATTCGATGATAGTGTCCCGCTGGCTGTGCCAGGGCATGGGGGGCGCATCGAGATTAAGTGCGATCGCCAGGGCCGCGACAACTTCGGGCCCACGTTTAAGTTCTTGGCGACCCATAGCCGACAGTGTCCCCCCCGCTCCGCCCAATTGCAGCAACATGGGCTGATCCAGCAGTCGTTGACGGTGCCGTTGCAAAGGCGCGATCCAACCCGCAACCTTTAGCCCGAACGTGGTCGGCACCGCCTGTTGGTAACGGGTCCGCGCCGCCATAATCGTCCGCCTGTGGTCTTCGGCTAAGACCATCCAGGTATCGATCAGGCTATCCAGTCGGCCCAGAAAATGGCTCCGTACCCGCTGCAGCAAAAGGCTTATCGCGGTATCCACAATATCCTGCGAGGTCGCACCCCAATGCACATAACCGCCAAATTCGGGACCGACCGCGTGGCGTAACTGGGCCAGCAGGGCGATGATCGGCACACCATCGCGGATCGTTCCCTCCATCAAGCCGGGAATATCTGCCGTCATTGTGGCGGCGATCTTTTCAATATGGTCGGCGGCCGGCTTAGGAATAATGCCAAGACTGCCCTGGACCCGAGCCAGGATACCCTCCACCGCCAACATTGCGTCGGCCAGGGCTGCATCATCGATCAGCACCTCAGTATCCGGGTCCTGCAGATAGGCGTCCAAGATCATTGGCTCAACTCAGGCATCAAAAAAGACGGTTTCCTGATCGCCTTGCATATGAATATCGAAGCGGTAAATGGCACCATCGGCACCATCGGCATCATCGGGGCCATCTTGCCGTTGGGCGATTAAAGTATTACGGCGCGCAGGGTCTATCTGTGCCAGAACGGGATCGCCGTCATTTGCCGCAGCCTCATCGGAGAAATAGATCCGGGTGTAGACGTGGTTTAATAGACCACGCATGAAAACAACGACGGTAATATGTGGGGCCTGGCCATCGCCAATGGCACCGGGCTTGATGGTCTGAAATTCATAGAAATGCTCCGCCAGGGTACCGGTTCCAACCCGGCCAAAACCGGCAAAGCCCGTGTTGGAACCGCGTTCGTCCTCCGGGTGGGCATAGCGGCCCTGGCTGTCGGCCTGCCATAGTTCCAACACTGCATCGCGCACGGTATCGCCATTGCCGTCGAACACCTGACCGCGAATGGCTATCCGTTCCCCCGCGATATCTCCCGCGCTTAGATTATTGCCCACCAATTGTTTGTAGTCATAGCCATATTGTTCCGGTGTCAGGCCATAAGCGAAATAGGGGCCCACGGTTTGCGAGGGCGTCTGACGCAATTTGTCATCCCGGGCCATGGCCTAGTCCTCCAGGGGCGTGGCGGCGCGTCCGCGCAGAACAATGTTGAACTCATAGCCCAGGGCCCATTCCGGCTCCGACAACTCTATGGATAATTTCGAAACAAGCAGCTGGCGGGAGGCTTCGGGCACACCATTAAAGATCGGATCCAGTTCCAATAACGGATCACCGGGGAAATACATCTGTGTGACCAGGCGGGTCAGGATGGACGGGCCGAACAACGAGAAATGGATGTGGTTGGGCCGCCAGGCGTTGTAGTGGTTGCCCCAGGGATAGGCGCCGGGCTTGATGGTGATGAAACGATAGCGTCCTTCCGCATCCGTGACACAACGTCCGGCACCTAGGAAATTCGGGTCCAGGGGTGCGTCATGCTGATCGTCGGCATGTTGGTAGCGCCCGGCCGCATTGGGCTGCCAGACTTCCAACAGAATATGGGGCACCCCTCGACCGGCCTCGTCCGTGACCTGGCCAGCAACGATAATCCGCTCTCCATTTGGCTCCCCGGTCGTGGCCGCAATCTTTGTCAGATCATGGTCCAGGGGACCAACCGCATTCTGGCCATAGACCGGCCCGGTACGTTCAGACAACGATTGTGGCAAGACGACCAGAGGCTTACCCGGCGCCCGCAAAGGCGTCGATTTGTATTCAGGGGACAGATAGGGCGGATGGCTACCCCAATCCCTGGGCGTGTAGCCTGCCTGACTAGACATACCGGTCAGGCATTAGGCCGCTGTTAAAATATGAATGACCCGACTTTCCAGCAGGTCCTTGGTTTTTTCACCGTAAGCTTTCATATGAGGTGCTGCGGCGTGGGCCTTCAGGTGATCGGCACTTTCCCATTTTTCCAGAAAGACAAAGGTATCCGGGCCATATTGGGTTTGAAAACTACCCCAACCATCCGCATCAACAGAGGGGGCATATTCGATGCAACCTTCTTCGGCATGAACATTAGCCAGATTGGCCCGGGCCATTTCCAGGACTTCATCCCGCTTGCCCGGCTTTGTGGTGATGACGGCGACGACTTGTACAATAGACATGGTGTTTCTCCTGATTAAGTGGCTTGATTATTATCCTAGAGGCTTAGGTGCCCGGCGCAAAGGCCGCCAGGGCATCATAGTGGGGCGATGCACCGCCCGCGGGATCAAAGGGCTGGATCGCAACCTGGTCCGCGCCGGCATCAAAGTGCGCTTGCAGGCGGGTGCGGATCGCATCTTCCGTACCCCAGGCCACCATGGCATCAAGAAACCGGTCACTGCCCCGGCCCGACAGTTCATCTTCGGAAAAACCAAGGCTAAGCCAGCAGTTGCGATAGTTGGGCAGCCGCAGATACATGGCCAACTGTTCCGCCGCGACATCGCGCGCCACGCTGGCGTCATTAGTCAGGCAAATCTTCTGCTCCACATAGATCGCTTTGCCCGGCCCGACGATCTCCCTTGCCCGTGCCGTATGTTCCGGCGTGACGTTGTAGGGCAAAGCCCCATCAGCCATTTCCGCTGATAGGGCCAGCATTTTCGGCCCTAACGCAGCCAGCACCACGCGGCGCTTGGGCACGGTAATCTGAACAGGTGCGGCATACATGGCTTCCAGATAGGTCCGCATAGCGCTCAGCGGTTTGCCGTAGTTGTGGCCCCGCGCCCCTTCCACAATGGGTATGTGAGAGACCCCAAGCCCCAACATATAACGCCCGCCATATAGGGCATTCAGGCTGTTATGCCCCTGTATGGCCGCCGTTGGGTCCCGGCCATATATATTCGCGATACCGCTGGCAACGTTCAGCTTGGATGTCTGGCTCAGATGATAGCCACCCAGGGCCATGGCTTCATAAGCCATGGCCTCTGGATACCACAATGTGTCATAGCCATGGCCTTCAACGATCTGGGCCAGCTTGGCGGTTTCCTCAACCGGGATTTTGTTGGGGGAAAACCATACAGCCCATTTACCAATCGTCATGCAATGCTACTCCTCAACAAAGTTTACTCGGCTGCCATCTGTCCCGTGTTCATGCCCAATGTGGGTGGCGCAGAGGAAAATTTCGTCAGGACTTCGCCCGGCGCTTCAACTTCGAGGTAATTTTCACCGTCGAATACCTGCACGCCATTGACCCAAGTGCCCATCAGACCCGGTGCCTCGCGTAACAGGCGTTCGCCACCTGCGGGCAGATCGAAATGCCGCTCCATCTTCGTGATGCCGATGGTCTCGGGATCAAACAGGATCATATCGGCCCAGGCACCTTTCGTCAGCTGTCCGCGATCCATGATGCCATAGACATTCGCCGGATCTGAGGTGACCTTGCGAATAGCGGTGGGCAGATCAAACAGGCCCCGGTCCCGGGCCCAATGGCCGAACAGGTGCATGGCAAAGCCCGCATCACACAACAGGGAATTATGCGCACCCGCATCGGACAGGCAGATCAAGGTGCCGTCGTTGACCAACAACGGGCCGACGCCTTCTTCTTCCATGTTCAGCAGATAGCAGGTGTATTTGGTGGCGAAATCTTCTTCCAGGCACAGATCCAGGAAAAAATCGAACGGATCGACACCGCGTTCCTCTGCCACTTCGGCAACAGTGCGCCCTTCCATATGTTTGTTCTTCTCCAGGCCCGTAATCGTGATGGGCACCCAGTCCCAGCGGCCCTTAAAGACATGTTGGCTGTCTTCCGCTGCCAGGGTTTCCCTGAACGAGGCACGGAATGCAGGATCAGAAAAAATCTGTCGCAACTCCTCCTTGTCCTCCGTCGCGGGCCAATGTTTCATGGCCTTCAGGATATAGGCCTTATCCAAAGTGAAACTCAGGCTCAGGGGCTGGCAGGATGCCTGACAATAGACCGGCAGGCCCTTGGCGCGGGCCGCCTCCGCCTGGTCCATGAAGCCTTTGGCCCGGTCCGGTTGGTGGGAGAAATAGAACATGGGCGCATAGCAACCGGGCCGGCCACTGATCTTGCTCATCTCCTCCAAGAACGGAATGCCGTGCTTCTCACCAAAGGTTGCCATGAAGACGCCGTGGTCATATTCCGCCAAGACCTTCATCATAGCGCGGAATTCATCATCATCCGCCAAGCGCGAGGCGATGGGTAGACCGCCTGTGCCGCGATGGTTTTCATTCGATGATGAGCCAAGACCAACCGCACCGGCATCCATAGCGTCCCGGAACAGATCCAGCATCTGGGCCAGCTCGTCAGGTGTAGCGGCGCGCGTGCTGCCCGCATCCCCCATGACCGCCGTGCGAAACACCGTGTGCGAGGCCAAAACCGCAACGTTGGGGTAAACCCCCTTGCGTTTCAGCAGATCCATATATTCAGCGAAGGTTTCATAGCTGGTATCTGTGCCGGCCTTCAAGGATTCCAAAGACATCCCCTCCACCTCCGCCAGATTGGCCAGGATGGCGTCGCGATGTTTGGCAGGCGCAGGGGCGATGCCAAAACCGCAATTGCCAACAACAACCGTGGTAACGCCAAGGGCACCGGCAGGGGAAGCCGTCTGATCCCAGGTCAATTGGGCATCATAATGCGTGTGCAGATCCACCACGCCAGGGGCCAGAACATTACCGCCCGCGTCATAAGTCTGCCGCGCCTCGCCCGTGACCTCACCCACTGCTGCGACCCGACCGTCCTGTACTGCTAAATCACCGGCCACCAAAGGATTGCCCAAGCCATCGGCGATCCGTGCGTTACGAATAATTAGGTCATACATGATTTTTTCTCCTCGTCCCTATTGCATGCCTGCTAGGTTAGAACAAACCTAGCCATCTTGGGAGATTTCATATGAGCACACCACAAATTTTGTTCGATGTGGCAGATCACGTCGCCACCGTTACGTTTAACCGTCCGGAGGCGATGAATGCCCTGGCGGACGATATGCGCGACGTTTTGCTGGCGCAATTGCAGGATTATGCCAAGGACACAGATGTACGCTGCGTGGTCATCACGGGCACGGGTAAGGCGTTTTGCGCAGGCGGCGATATTGCTGCCATGGCGCAATGGCAGGAAAATAATGATACCAGCGTGATCGAGGGATTGTTGGTCACTGTTGAGCAAGTGGTGCATCTGTTGCGCGCCATGCCGCAACCGGTAATCGCCGCCGTCAACGGCCCGGCGGCAGGCGGTGGCATGAACATGGCATTGGCCTGTGATATGCGTCTGGGCTGTGAGAAAACGCTGTTTTCGGAAAGTTTCGTCAAGATCGGGCTGATCCCCGATTGGGGCGGTTTTGAAAGCCTGACCCGTCTGGCGGGCCCGGCCAAGGCCATGGAATTAATGATGACGGGGGAACGTATTCGGGCCGAGGAAGCGTACCGTTTGGGCCTGCTCAATCAACTCTACCCTATGGAAACTTTCCGCCATGAGGTCCAGGCCTTTGCCCGAAATCTGGCTGCGGGCCCGCCCCAGGCCCTGGCCGCCATCAAACGGGGCATCCATGCCGCGACAGATGCCTCCCTTCGCGCCGCCTTGGACTTTGAAGGCAAAAATCAGGTCGAACTGATCCTGTCCAAGGATGCGCGGGAAGGTATGCGTGCTTTTCTGGAGAAACGCCCGCCCGTCTTCGGCACTTAAACTTTTTTCGCTCGCGCTTAGGCGCAAGAGCGCACCGCTCCGCGAGGGCGGTGCATAAGCGCCGGGTCGCCGTCGCGCCCTGTATTGACCGATTTGACCGATTTGACCTTGAAAACAGACTAGATTGTCAGCCTTTCGGAACAAACGGGTGGCTGCTGGTCAGGCCACCATCGACGGCATATGACTGGCCATTGACGTAGGATGCTTCGTCAGACGCCAGGAACAACGCCATATTGGCGATCTCCTCAGGCTCGCCATTGCGCCGGGTCGGGTTAAGCTGCCCGATCTTGCCGTCGGTCCCGCGGGATCGGGCCCGATCAAACGTCGGTTTGGTCATGCCGGTTTCGATCAGGCCGGGGCAGATGGCGTTGAACCGGACACCCGATCCGAACATTTCATGGGCCGCCGTCTGCACCAGGGAAACCACGCCTGCCTTCGATGCGGCATAGGGCATACCACCCGCGTTGGCCCGTAACGCAGCCACGGACGCGGTGCATATGATAGAGCCTTTACCTTGCCCCGCCATGATCGGCGCACCATGTTTGATACACAGGAACGGCCCGATCAGATTGATCTGTAGAATGCCCAGCCAGTGCTCCACAGTCTGCTCCGCCAAAGGCACCCTACCCCCGGACACGCCTGCATTGGCATAGATCACATCCAGGCCGCCGTAGGTTTCAACACAAGTATTGATAAAACTAACCACCGATGCCTCGTCCGCTACATTCGCCGACACGGCCATGGCCGTGCCGCCTGCTTCCGTGATCATGGCAACGGTTTCGGCCAAGCCTTCTTCGGCCTGATCGACAGCGACGACAGAGGCGCCTTCACGGGCGAAAGCCCTGGCGCTGGCCCGCCCGATCCCACTGGCCGCACCTGTTACAATGGCGCGCTTGCCTGATAATCTGCTCATACTGTGTATTCCTCTAGCTTAAGACATCCTAGCTTAAGACCGTTTAGCTTAAGACTGTGATTTTCTTGTTTTCAATCAATTCAAAATCGATATTGGCACCCAGGCCGGGCCCTGTGGGGGCGTGGATGAAGCCGTCGCTGTCCGGGGTCAGGTCATCGATAATGCCGTATTTCTGCGCCTCAGCCGGCAACAACACCTCAAAAAACTGGCAATTGGCAATGGCCAGAATGACATGCAGGTTGGCGTAGTTATTCAGGGAATTGCCGCCGTGGTGAACCTCGTAATTCATGGCAAAGGCTTGCGCCAGATGGGCCGTCTTCAGGATTGAGGTGATGCCACCCTTCACCGCCACATCACCACGCAGATAATCCGTCGCCTTGTTGATAATCCAGGGCACATAGTTGGTGAAGCCGCCGGCGGAATATTCCGTCGCCATCAAGGGGATATCCAGCTTTTCCCGCAGCTTCATGCAATTGTACATATCGTCATCCGCCAGGGGATCTTCGTACCAATGAAAGCCCAGGCCCTCAATGGCGCGGCCGACCTTGATCGCTTCCTCGTAATTATAGGACCAGGTGCTGTCCAGCATGACCTTGTAATCATCGCCCACGGCCTTGCGCACGGCCTCGCACACTTTGATATCCGTTTGCCACTGGGTGGGCGGATGAATTTTGTAGGCCCCCCAACCGTTATCGCGGAACTGTACCGCCTCGTCCGCATAGGCGGCGGGGTCTTCCATCAGGGCGGAGGAGGCATAGGCCGGCACCTTATCCCGATAGCCGCCCAGCATTTTGTATAAGGGCATGTTGGCAGCTTTTGCACCAAGGTCCCACAGGGCCACATCCACCGCCCCAATGGCCCGCATGCTGCACCACCGATTGCGGCTCCACAAACGGGCATAGAGTTTTTCCCGGTCTCGCGGATCTTCCCCCATGATCAACGGCTTAAGGTTCTTGATCAGGCCGGTGCCATCCTGATCCGCACTGAACGAGGCGGAACCCAGAAAAGCATGCCCTTCCAAACCGTCATCGGTACGAATGGTCACCAAGCCCAACTGGCTGGAGCCACTGAATTGTCCCGTATGGGCGCCATACTTGGTGGCGGGAATATCATCCCAGGCGAATAGGGTCAGGGTTACGTCATCGATTTTCATGTGCGGGCTCCTCACTTCCTGGCTTGCCTGAATAGTATAGCTCTTTATAAAGCGCCTGCATGGCCCCACCAATTCTTATCCTACGCGACATTGATCTTAGTTTCGGCGGCACGCCCCTATTGGAAGGCGCGGCCCTGTCCGTTTCACCGGGGGAGCGTCCCTGTCTGGTGGGCCGCAACGGTTCCGGCAAATCGACGTTGTTGAAAATCGCCGCCGGGATGATAGAGGCTGATGACGGTGAACGTTTTGTCCAACCGGGCGTCACGATGCGTTATCTGCCCCAGGAACCGGATCTTTCCGCGTACAACGATGTCCTCTCTTATGTGCAGGCCGGGCTGGCACCGGGCGATGACGGACACCGGGCAATTTACCTGCTACAGCAACTTGGCCTGAAAGGCGATGAAGCACCGGCGCATTTGTCGGGCGGCGAGACCCGGCGCGCAGCCCTGGCCAGGGTATTGGCACCCGAGCCCGATATTCTGATGTTGGACGAGCCGACCAACCACTTGGACCTACCCGCCATCGAATGGTTGGAGACGGAGCTGCGTTCCCTGCGTTCGGCTATTGTCATGGTCAGCCATGATCGGCGCTTCCTTTCCAATCTGTCCCGCGCCACGGTGTGGCTGAATCTGGGCGAGACCCGGACGTTGAACCGCGGCTTCGCCGAATTCGAAGCCTGGCGGGATGAGCTGTTGCAGCAGGAAGAGGACGAACAACATAAGCTGGATCGCAAGATCGTGCGGGAAGAACATTGGTTGACCTATGGGGTCACGGCCCGGCGCAAACGCAACCAACGCCGCCTGCGGGATCTGCAAGGCCTACGGCAAGCCCGGCGCGAGAGGCCGCGACAGGCGGGCGATGTGAGATTGTCGGTGACGGAGAGCGGCCTGTCCGGAAAGCTGGTGGCCGAGGCCAAGAACATCTCGAAATCCTATGACGACACGCCGATCGTGGCGGATTTCTCAACCCGCATACAGCGCGGTGACCGAGTCGGTATCGTCGGCCCCAATGGCGCGGGCAAAACCACGTTGTTGAATATGCTGACCGGCGCGTTGGAACCCGATACAGGGAGCATCCGCCTGGGCGCCAATCTGGCTATCGCGACCCTGGATCAACGGCGGGAAAGCCTGGACCCGAACGCAACATTGTCCGAAGCCCTGACGGGGGGCAGCGGTGATCGGGTCAGCGTGGCGGGACAGAACAAACATGTCATCAGCTATATGAAAGACTTCCTGTTCCAGCCGGAGCAGATCGGCACCGTCGTCTCGGCCCTTTCAGGGGGGGAGCGTGGCCGCCTAATGCTGGCCCGGGCCCTGGCCAAGCCATCCAATCTGTTGATCCTGGATGAACCGACGAATGATCTGGACTTGGAAACCCTGGATCTGTTGCAAGAGATGCTGGCCGATTATCCAGGCACGGTCATTTTGGTCAGCCATGATCGTGATTTCCTGGACCGGGTGGTCACGTCCGTCATCGCCCATGAAGATGATGCCGAAGGTGCGGGGCGCTGGTTGGAATATGCCGGTGGCTATAGCGATATGCTGGCGCAACGGGGTGCCCGCTCCGAACCTGCTGGAACGAACATCTCTAACAAGGCAAAAGCGACGGCAAAGGCGAAATCAAAGACCAAAAATGGCGCCAAGCTATCGTTCAAGGACAAGCATGCTCTTGAAACCCTGCCCGACCAAATGGCCGCACTACAGACAAAAATAGGCGAGATAGAACAAACTCTCGCCGACCCCGCCTTTTATGGCCGCGATCCGGAGGGGTTTGATGCCGCCTCCGCCCGCTTGACCATAGTCATGGCCGAATTGGACGCAGCAGAGGAAAACTGGTTAAGATTGGAAATGTTGCGGGAAGAGTTAGAAGCCTAGCAAAGGTCGCAGAAAATGCCTCAAAACGCCGTCGTCACTGGCACGAGCAACGAAGACCAGACCAATGGCCCCATACAAAATGGTCCTTTGAGCGGGCTGCGTGTACTGGATTTTTCCATGTTCATGGCCGGGCCCTATTGCTCGCGCCTATTGGCCGACGCAGGTGCTGAAGTCATCAAGGTGGAGCCGCCCGAAGGCGACTATATGCGCAAATCCAACCCCCTGCGCGGCAATTACAGCGGCTTTTTTGGGCATCTGAACTGCGGCAAGAAAAGCATAACATTGAATTTGAAAGATCCCAGCGACCGGGCCGTTATCGATGCCTTGATGCCGTCCATCGATGTGGTCCTGGAAAATTTCCGCCCCGGCGTTACCCAGCGCCTTGGCCTGACTTATGACGACTTGCGCGCCCTGCGTCCGGACCTGGTTTACTGTTCCGTCTCGGGCTATGGGCAAACCGGGCCAGCCGCCCAACTGCCTGCCTATGCGCCGATCGTTCATGCCGCATCCGGCCATGATCTGGCACAGATGGGGTATGATCCCCGCCAGGATCGCCCCATCCCCAACCGCAGCACCGCGGCCGATATTCTGGCCGCAACCCATGCCTTTGGCGGCATATGCGCCGCCCTGGTTCATCGCCAAAACGGCGGCGGCGGCGACCATGTGGATGTGGCCCTGATGGATATCATGCATCAGATGCTCGGCTATGAAGTGCAAACAGCGCAACTGGAAAATCCGCCGACACCGGTTATCTTTGAACCTATCAAGACCCTGGATGGATTTATCATCGTCGCGCCGATCAGCCAGTTGAACTTCGAAGCCCTGGCTAAGGGCGCAGATCACCTTGAATGGCTGGAGGATGAAAGGTTTTCAACGCCCCTGCCGCGTTCCAACAATTGGGCGCTTTTGACGGCGGAGATTGCTGCCTGGGCCGCCGAAAAAGAGGCTGATGACTGCGTTGAGGCGATCTCAAAAGCCGGTTGTCCGTGCACAAAATACCAGACCGTTGCCGAGTCCATGGCCACGCCACAAGTTGCCCATCGCGACTCCATGATCGAGGTTGAGGATGGCAGCGGTCGCTATCTGGTACCCAATGCGCCCTTCCAGTTCACCAATGCCACCGTCGAGGCACGCCGCTGGGTCCCGGAACAGGGCCAGCATAGCGCTGAAATTCTTGCGCAACTGAACCTGGAAGCCGGCGGCGACTAGGGTTAGAATAGTTCTCAATAATTCAAGCGAATTGGGTTGGGAGCTGACATGAAACTTTTATATTTCGACGATTATCGCCCGGGCGTACTGCGGGATGACATGGTCGTGGATATTTCGGCCGAAGTGCAAGACATCCCCCATATAGATCACCGGGCTTTGATCAACGGTCTGATTGCCCGATTTGACAGCTATCGCGAAAGACTGGAAGTTTTCGTCGCAGGGGCGGAGGGTCAGCCCTTGTCCACGGTCACGCTACGCGCGCCCATACCATTGCCGCGAAATATTGACTGCATGGCGGTGAACTATATGGAAGACGGCACCCGGGATGAACCCGCGCCTATCAATGGCTTTCATAAATCACCCTCCGCCATCATCGGGCCGGAGGAGACAATGGTGCTGGATGATATTCCGGCAACCGTGTTTGAGGGCGAGGCCGAGCTGGCTGTTATCATCGGCAAGCCGGCCAGCCACGTATCGGCAGACGAGGCTATGGACTATGTCTTTGGCTACACCAATTTCATCGACGGTTCGGCCCGCGGCGTGGGCCCGGCCAACAACGTGTTCTTCCAAGTGAAGTCACGGGACACCTTCGCCCCGATCGGACCCTACATCGTGACGGCGGATGAAATTCCCGATCCCCAGAACCTGGGCGTCCGCCTGTCGGTCAACGGAACGGTGATGCAGGATTTCAACACCTCCGACATGGCCCACAAGATCGCCCGCTGCATAGAATGGACGTCCTCCATTCATGCGTTGGAGCCTGGAGATATTCTTGCCACGGGCACCAATCACCGGGGCCTGAATGCATTTATGGATGGTGATCGTGTGGAGTTGGAGGTTGAGGGCCTGGGCTGTTTGGGCATCAATATTCGCGACGACCTAAAACGCACCTGGTCACGGGATACCCGCCTGGAACATGCGGAAAAGGGTCTGGAAGGCCCCCATACCCCGCAGCTAACCGGCAAGTACGCAAAATAGGACGGACCAGAAATATGGACATCATGCAACCTTTTATGGATTCAACCGATATCATCAACGACGGCGCAGCCCTGGCTGAACGTATGGATAAAGACGGCTATTTGTTCATACGGGGCCTGGTCCCAGCCGAGGCTGCGGGCAACGTCGGCGCGCAGTTTTTGGAAATTGCCGGCGACGGCGGCTGGCTGGCCCCTGATCAACCAAAGGGCGGGCGTATTGCCAATTTGGCGGCAACCTGTGCCGATCCGGAGCCGGAATTTCTGGATGTATTTTCGAAATTTTATCGCCGCGAAGATACCCATGCACTGAAACATCACCCGGCCATCATTGCGTTGTTTGAGCGTATGTTCGGCGAAGATGTTCTTGTTCACCCGTTAATGGTGGCGCGAAACATCTTCCCCCAACGCCTGGCACTGACCACGCGGCCCCACCAGGACTTTGTGCATATCCAGGGCACGCCGGAAACCTATACGGTCTGGCTTCCCCTTCACGATTGCCCCAAGCATATGGGTGGCCTGTCGGTCGCGGCAGGCAGCCATCGACAGGGCGTGCGCGATTTCACCGTCGCCTCCGGCGCAGGCGGTCTGGAAACAACAGAGGCCCTGGAAGGTACCTGGCGCCACGGGGATTTCGCCCTTGGCGATGCGTTGATATTTCATTCCATGGTGGTGCACCAAGGCCTGGACAACAACACGGACGATCTGCGTCATTCCGTCGATGCCCGCTATCAAAAGGCCAGCGAGCCGATCTCCGCCGTGTCCATGGAGGCCTATTCGGGCTGTGGTAGTTGGGATGACATCTATGCCGGTTGGCAATCCGATGATTTGAAATACTATTGGCGCGCCCAAAACCCCGAAGTTCAGGATTTCGACTATCAATACTATGACCGCCGGGACGAAATTGCATTCGCCATGGCGAAAAAGGGTGACAACAGCGCCCGTTCGGCCCTGTTGCGGATCGTCCAGCGTGACCCGCGCGAAGACAAGCGTGACAAGGCGACGGAAATGCTGGCGCTGTTGGAAGCTTAGTACCTTAGTTTAGGGGGACAGGATCGTGACCATCACCCCAGGCAATTCGTCTGGCGAAATTGATGTCTCGGACTTCGATCTGATGGACCTGCCGGCGGACTACGTGCCGAACGCCCACAGCTATTTCGCAGCTCTGCGGCAGGCCAGCCCAATTCATCGCAACCGCGATGGCTCCTACATATTGACCCGCTATGACGACTTGGTGACAGCCTACCGAGACCCGCGTGTTTGGAGCTCCGATAAGAAGGCCGCTTTTGGGCCGAAATTTGGAACCTCGCCGCTGTTTGAACATCACACCACTAGCCTGGTTTTCGTCGACCCCCCTGATCACACCCGGATCAGAAAGCTTTTCCAATCCGCCTTTACGCGAAAATCCCTCGCCGCCCTTGAACCGCGTATTCATGCCCTGGTGGATGGTTATCTGGATGAACTGGCAGACGGCGGAGAGATGGAGTTCGTCTCCGGCTTTTCATTCAGATTGCCGGTGGAAATTGTCTGCGACATGTTGGGCGTGCCCACATCGGACCGCCTGCTCATTCGCGAATGGGCACTGTCGATACTTGGTGCGTTGGAGCCGGTGATGACCGACCAGCAATTCCAGGACGGCTGTGCGGCGGTCGATAACTTCAAGGCGTATCTGAGGGATCGGGTAAAAGAACGCAAAGCCAATCCGGACGGCGGGCGGGATGGAGAGATATTAACGGCCCTTATTGAGGCGGAGGAAGAAGGCGAGAAGCTGACGGAAATTGAGTTGCTTCACCAATGCATATTCCTGCTGAATGCCGGTCATGAAACATCCACCAATATGATCTCCCACGGCGCGCACGAGATGCTGCGCCATCCGGGCGAAATCGAAAAACTGCGCGCCGATGCGACATTGATCGATAGTATGGTCGAGGAAGTTCTGCGTTTCCAGGCACCGATCCAGATCAACAACCGGCGCGCCCTGCACGACACCAAACTATCCGGCACGGCCATCCCGGCGGGCAGCGTGGTTCATTTGATGATCGGTGCGGCCAATCTTGATCCGGCACAATTTCCCGATCCCGAATGTTTCGATATCACCCGGCGGCCCAACCGGCATCTTTCCTTTGGTCTGGGCATTCATATATGCGCCGGTAATGCCCTGGCCAGGATGGAAGCGAAAATCGCCTTTGCAAAGCTTTTCCAGCGGTTCCCAAACTTGCGCCTTGTCGCCCCGGCCGCCTTGTCTGATCGCATTCGATTTCGTGAAGTGACGGAGCTGAAAGTCGCGATTTAGTTAGGCTTTAGGCGTTCTGGCCACTGCACCATCCATGCGGACATGTTGGCAAATTAGGTGAAAATTAACCCTTCCGTGAAAGTTTGAATGCCTCAGACGGGTCTATTTGCCGTTGAAACAAACAGCGATCCATGCCGGAAAAGAAAATACTAACCCAGGCGGAATTCGCCGCAATTGTACGGGCCCACCAGACCCTTCAGGCAGGACGGCCCGGAGGGCAGCGTGCGAACCTGTCGTTTCATGACCTTCACGATCTGGATATGACCCGGGCTGATCTTTCCGATGCGGATTTCACGGGCGGCGATCTACAGCGGGTGCGCGCCGTACAGACGACATTCGTGCGCACATTGTTTTTCGGTACGGACCTGCGTGTCGCCACCCTGCAGCACGCGAATTTGACCCGGGCGGATTTGCGCGGTGCCTGTCTGCGCGGTGCGGATTTAAGCGACGCCACCCTGGTGGATGCGGACATGCGCGAAGGGGTACTAGCCTGGCATGATGGATCGAATGGCCCGGGGGCCGTGGAATACAAACACCAAAATGCCGAAGTTTCCGCCGTGAACGCACAACGGGCGGATTTTTCTTCTGCCAAAATGTCCGACGCGATGGCCGTACAGACGGATTTCACCGATGCGGTATTGCGTAACGCGAACCTGAAGGGCGCGGATTTGCGCAGTTCAATCCTGGTCGGCGCGCAGTTGGAGGGGGCGGATCTTAGCGGTTCCAAACTGGTTGGGGCGGATCTTAGCGGCGCGGATCTGTCAGGTGCCAGCTTTGACGGTGCGGATTTCAAAGACGCCAATTTAGCGGGCGCAATTTTGGATCCAGATGCCCTGGAAGCACCGGAACTACGGGCCGCGGAACTACCCAAGGCGGACGCGGATATTGCCGAACGGTTAGAGGAGATATTGCGCTCTCATCGTAATTGGGCAGAA
>Ga0233439_10001253_pt1 | contig 33231 bp, 38 predicted proteins | sample SI_123_September_6_FD_182713 | JGI IMG/M metagenome (GOLD analysis project Ga0233439, IMG submission 182713) | Seawater microbial communities from Saanich Inlet, British Columbia, Canada - SI_123_September2016_100_MG | ecosystem: Environmental > Aquatic > Marine > Inlet | place: Canada: British... | reverse complement strand
CTTCATACTATTCGTTGCCTCCTAATATGTGTAGCTCAGTTTCAGGCTGCTGGTTAGGCTTTGCCTGTGCTGGATTGTCCAGCTTGATTGCCTTAGCTTTGCTTGGCGCTCTCATAATGACTCCTCTGAGATTAACTGTGATGGAATCACAACTTGATAGCGCTTCATGGGCTTACGTTATCAGCAAAGTACCGACCTTCTTTCTCAACATCATAAGCAAATGAACCAATAGAAACCACAGAACCAACAACCATTAACAATAGTTTATTCATACCCAATTTCTATATTTTTCTAATATATGTCGCGTACTATTGATCAGTATCTTTTATAGGAGAATGATCTTTAGCACTCACCCAAAAACTTCCAAAAATCAACCCTAAAGCCAGCACAACTTTCACTAATTTCTTAAACATTTCATCTTTTCTTCATCAATAATAAAATTCCAATATGGGGTAGGGACTTAGCTCCTCCAACTACTACATGCAGCGTTTCAATTAGCATGATTGCATTGCTATATCTTGTACCAGAAAGCGCTAACCCCCCCCTTCCAATCAGCATCCTACTCCTATAAATTCTAAATTAACAAAATTTCAGCTTAACAGATGGAACAGCTCCAGCTTCTATCTCAACTTCTGTAAACTTTAAGCTAGATAATTGAATAGATTTTTGCATAGAAGCAGCTTTAGCCAATGAAGACAAGATCAAATAAGTAAGCTTTCTATCTTTGTATTTTTCAATAACAATATTCATTTCCTCTTCAGACATATCTTCTATCTTTCTAAAATGCGGGATTATTTTTGGTAACACCCCCAATTCGACTTCTACCTCATTAACGCTATAACCAACCTCTTTGATTATAGGCATAATATCATTAATCTCGTCCATCACCTCTTTTAACTTATCATTAACGGAACCTTTTAATGATTTCGCACCATCCTTTAACTTTGTTAAATCTGCACTTTCTTTCAATTTTCCTAGCATTTCATTTTCTCACTTACATTATCCAACAAATCAACAATGTTTCACGTTATTTTATAGACAGAAACATCATTACTCATAGAACATAAATACATATACATATAAATCTAATTATAACAAAGCGGTATTACTCCGAACTTATCCCCCACGCTGGGCCAGCTATATTCCAACCATCTCCTGTTGCCTTATATCCTTTATCCAAATAGTGCAGTGCAGTTTGTTTATTAATACGAAACATCAAATACAAATTTGATAACCCAAACGTAACAACAGAAATAATCACCCACATCACACCCTGTGACGGCATCCCTCTAAAAAAAAACGGAATCCCTCCAAAGAAAAAAGATGTCCATGAAAATCCGAACTTTACTTGTCGAGTCACTCCTGACTCATTCACCATTGAAACAATCATTTTTTTACTCCAAGATCCACTTATTTAACCAAAGCATTCTTACCTATTGGAAACAATACCATTCAACACTTGTTATCTACACTTTACTTCTGCAATGTCAGACGAACGTAAGATTTAAGAAATAACTTTTATTACATTTACGTAACATTTCTTTCTTACAGATGTAGGTTAAGCTAAAGGTACATTGCCCTATAGGGTGTGCATTCGATCTTATAGAGAGTAGAGCAGTGGAAACCAAACTTAACTGATTGGCAAACGATCAAATAAACCGAGATGTGATCACCTTATCGGTTATCAGACAGCCAATGACTACCACAAACACAGGTAAGCTATTGTTTCTCAGCAACAACATCAGGCAGATAGCTTTAAACAACAATGGTCAACCCTGACAAACCATAGTCAGTTTTGCAAAGAATGTTACTAAACGTGTTACTAAAAATTTTTCGCCGTAGAAAGAGGCGGTTTTGTACGGTATGAGCATAGATACTCAAGACCTGATAACCATTCAAGAACAGATGGTTAGATGAGACTTTCAGAAAGCTTTGTTACTAAAAATTTTAGTAACATTTTTAGTAACAAATGCGGCATTTTTGAGCCGCTTTTTAGAGGTGATGTTACTAATAGGTTACTAAAAGCTTTGGTAACACCAACAACCCCTTGTTAATAAAGGGGTTGTTGGTTATTGGGAGGTAGTTACATCATGCCACCCATTCCGCCCATACCACCACCCATTCCACCACTCATGTCAGGCATAGCACCGCCGCCTTCCTGTGGAATTTCAGCAACCATCGCCTCAGTAGTAATCATCAGACCTGTTACAGAAGCTGCGTACTGCAGCGCAGAACGAGTTACCTTAGCAGGATCAAGAATACCCATATCGATCATGTCACCATACTCACCGGTAGCTGCGTTGTAACCGTAGTTACCTTCGCCACCTTCGACGTTGTTGACTACAACAGAGGCCTCATCACCGGCATTGCTGGTGATCTGACGCAGTGGCTCTTCCATTGCACGACGCATGATGTTGATACCCATGTCTTGATCGTGGTTGTCGCCAGCCAGGTCATTGATACCTGCACGAGCGCGAACCAGCGCAACACCACCGCCAGGAACTACGCCCTCTTCAACCGCAGCACGTGTTGCATGTAGTGCATCTTCAACACGAGCCTTCTTCTCTTTCATCTCAACTTCAGTCGCAGCACCCACTTTGATGACAGCAACACCGCCAGCCAGCTTGGCTACGCGCTCTTGCAACTTCTCTTTGTCATAATCAGAGGTGGTATTTTCAATCTGTTGGCGTACCTGAACAACACGTGCCTCGATCTCTTCGCTGCTACCCGCACCGTCGATGATGGTGGTGTTCTCTTTCTCGACCACAACACGTTTGGCTGTACCGAGATCATCCAGTGTTGCCTTCTCCAGAGAGAGACCGACCTCTTCAGAGATGACCTGTCCACCGGTCAGGATAGCGATATCCTGCAACATCGCTTTACGACGATCACCAAAACCAGGTGCCTTGACTGCTGCAACCTTTACAATACCGCGCATAGAGTTGACGACCAAGGTAGCCAGCGCCTCACCCTCTACGTCTTCTGCGATGATCAGCAGAGGGCGGCTTGACTTGGCAACACCTTCCAGAATCTGTAACAGATCACGGATATTAGCAATTTTCTTGTCAAACAGCAGGATGAACGGGTCCTCCAACTCAGCACTCATGTTCTGCTGGTTGTTGACGAAGTAGGGAGAGAGGTAGCCGCGATCAAACTGCATACCTTCAACCACGTCCAGCTCATTCTCGAAGGACTTGCCCTCTTCAACTGTAATGACGCCTTCCTTACCTACCTTCTCCATCGCTTCGGCAATGGTGTTACCGATTGACGAATCAGAATTAGCAGAAATGGTACCGACCTGCGCAATAGCGCTGGTGTCAGTACATGGAGTTGCAAGTTTCTCGATCTCTTCAACCGAAGCAATCACAGCCTTGTCGATTCCGCGCTTCAGGTCCATTGGGTTCATGCCCGCTGCAACCGCTTTCATGCCTTCACGCATGATTGCTTGCGCCAGTACAGTCGCAGTCGTGGTTCCGTCACCAGCAACATCAGAGGTCTGAGAGGCAACCTCTTTCACCATCTGTGCGCCCATGTTCTCGTACTTGTTCTCCAGCTCGATCTCTTTAGCAACAGAGACACCATCCTTAGTGATGGTTGGGGCACCGAAGGCCTTATCCAGAACGACGTTGCGACCTTTAGGGCCGAGGGTTACCTTAACTGCATTTGCTAGGACGTTAACACCTGCAAGCATCTGATGACGTGCGTCATCACCAAACAATACTTCTTTAGCACTCATTATTCATATTCCTTACTTGGATCTGTGATTAGCCTTCGATGACGGCCATGATGTCACTTTCGTTCATTACCAACAGCTCTTCACCATTAGCCTTGATTTCCGTACCCGCAAATTTGCCAAACAGGACAGTATCACCAACCTTAATGTCCATCTCTTGACGAGAACCGTTATCCAGTACCTTACCGTTGCCAGTCGCAATGATCTCTCCACGACTTGGCTTTTCAGTTGCTGAATCAGGGATTACGATACCACCAGCAGACATCCGCTCTTCTTCTGTGCGGCGTACGACTACACGATCGTGCAGAGGGCGCAAATTCATATAAGTTTCTCCTTGGTTATAAACTATTTCAAATAAGGCCAGGGAGAGTTTTTAGCACTCTCCTCTTGGGAGTGCTAATCATAGGGTCGATCAAGATGAAGTCAAGGGAGGGGCCGCAATAGATATTTTTATCCATCCATAAGGATGGCAGGACAACTAATGTAGATGCCGTTCATGCTTTTCGTGAAATTCACCCTCTACCGTCACATTGTCTGCCTGTTGATAGATATTCTGGTGCATCACAACTGAACGAGAAGCAACCCATCTCACCATCCCTTTGCGTGTCATTGGTGCCAACCCCAGAAAGCCGATAAAATCGGTTAGAAAACCTGGTGTTAGTAGCAGTGCTCCAGACACTAACAATACCGCACCTTCCATTAATTGAGTTGTCGGAATTTCCCCTTGCGCCAAACTACTCTGAGCTTCGGTCAGGGTAGAGAGCCCTTGAGATTTCAATAAAGAGACCCCCATCAATGCCGTCACAATCACCAGCAGGATGGTTGGAAAGAGTCCAATCAACGTTCCAACCTGCATCAAGAGATAGACCTCAATCAACGGGATTACGATCAGTAGGGCCAACAGAATTTTCAGAGGGTTCATAACCGAATGATTGTACTTTAATCTGCGCAACTATTGTAGACACCCTGAAGCTGATGCCTGTTTTGGGTTTTGTAACGAATATTTCTCACCGTAAAAAGGGCGCTGTAAGCGCCCTTTTTACTCAGCAATTCAGCTAGCTTGCTTAAAAAGCACCTTCTGCTGCACCTGCAATGATATTACTGATCTTTGTCGATATCTCTTGTGCCAGTCTCTTCGCCTCTGCAGGCATGCCCATCATCGAAATCATACTGGGGTTCATGCTCCACATTCTCAACTTTCCATCTTTTCCTTCTACGACGGCGATACGACAAGGCATCACAATGACAAAGGCATCTGAAACGTCTGCAAGTATAGAGGCCGTTTTGGCATCACAGATATTGTGGATACTTAAATGACGAAATGGCTTTCCTGTTACCTGTTCAACCTGTTTACTCAAAGGAAACATCGCCACGTGAAGAATCCCTTCACTGATAGAGAGCTGCTTGATGGATTCATCAACTTCATGACCACTAATCCCCTCTTCGACTTCTGTCACTAAGTAGAGATCACTGAACTTGAATTCAGCGCTAGCGTGGGAAGAAAAAGCGACAGTTATTGCAAACAGTATTTGAAGAACCTTTTTCATGGCGTATGGAGTTTCCTTGTTTATTGATTTATTGTTCTAGACCTTCTTGGCAGTCATTAAATTTACTGTATGAATTAAACGAAACAGTAGATGCCTATGTCATGAGAAGCTCGCGGCTATAGTATTCGATTTCATTTGCAGATACAAATTCCACACTGATGGTATGATTTTTCTTCCCCGAATACCACAGAATCTACTGAAATACTTATTAAACAGCACTTTAAAAGTATTCATGTTCTTTACAATCTACTGTATTCTCCCTAGCTAACCGTGAACACTTCCTCGACAGCCTTGATTATTTTGAACACCTGCCCCAATCGTGAGGCCGCTGAGAAAATTGCTCAGCTACTCATCGAAAAAAGAGAGGCAGCCTGCGTCAATCTTATTGATAACATTCAATCTATTTACCGCTGGAGCGGTGGAATAGAGAAGAGCCATGAAACTCTATTAATTATCAAAACAACCCATTTGCGTTATGCTGCTGCAGAGGCCACTATTCGCGAAGAGCATCCATACACTGTACCCGAGATTATTGCATTTGAACCCAAGCATGGGGAAAACGACTACCTCTCCTGGATCACACAATCAACTAATAAAAACTGATCATTACCGACCATCATGAAAATAAAACTCTCTAGACATCTGTTTTTTCTACCCTTTCTACTACTCTCAATCTTGTTTAGTGGCACCTCAACAGCTGAGTCATCCCCTATCGAGCAACTCGGCGGATTAATAAATTCCTTTGGCCTCGATGCTGGCAATGATGAGCCTCTCCACCCTGATGAGGCTTTTGTCTTTTCCCATATCCCCCCTAAAGATGACCTTCTGGAACTTCAATGGCAAATTGCCGATGAGCACTACCTCTACCGCAATAAATTCAAATTCAAACTCAGTGATGCGCAAAATCTCTCACTGGGTTCCCCAACCCTTCCGGCAGGTGAAATCAAGGAAGACCCCTTCTTTGGCACACTGGAGGTCTACCACAATACAAAAAATATTCAACTCCCTCTGATTCGTAACAGCCGGGATGCTGCCAGCGGCACTCTCAAGGTGATGTATCAAGGATGTGCAGAACGCGGCATCTGTTACCCTCCGATCACCAAGCGAGTCACACTCAACCTACCTGCTTTACCTGCTGAAACTGCCGTCACAACAGCTTCGACAACAGAGTCAACCACGTCGGAGTTAGCCGCCCCTTTAACGAACACCACAACCAGCAACAGCACGACCAACCTGAGTGAACAGGATCAAATTGCTGCATCTCTGGGCAGTGGTAATATTTTACTGACCCTGCTCAGCTTCTTTGGTTTCGGCTTACTACTCGCCTTCACCCCCTGCATTTTCCCGATGATCCCTATTCTTTCTGGAATCATTGTTGGTCAGGGCGACCAGATCACCACCCGCAAAGCGTTTACCATGTCACTGGTCTATGTATTGGCAATGGCTCTCACCTACACTGCCGCAGGCGTTCTGGCAGGACTCTTTGGTGAAAACTTGCAGGCTGCTTTCCAAAACCCTTGGATTTTAGGTAGTTTCAGTGTCGTCTTTGTACTGTTGTCTCTCTCCATGTTTGGCTTCTATGATCTACAGATGCCTTCCAGCATTCAGGGAAAGCTGGCCAGTGCAAGTAATCGTCAGAAAGGCGGTTCTCTTACCGGTGTTGCTGTCATGGGACTGCTCTCTGCTCTGATTGTAGGTCCCTGTGTAGCTGCACCACTTGCAGGTGCTTTGATCTACATCGGACAGACCGGTGATGCCGTATTGGGCGGTATGGCGCTATTTGCTCTCAGTATCGGTATGGGAATGCCTCTTCTGGTAATCGGAACCTCTGCCGGAAAACTGCTTCCCAAGGCCGGGGGCTGGATGGACACGATCAAATCCGTCTTCGGTGTGCTACTGCTCGCGGTAGCGGTATGGATGCTGGAGCGCATTGTCCCTGCCAGTGTCAGTATGTTGCTGTGGGCCACACTGCTCATCATTCCTGCCGTCTATATGGGTGCTCTGGAACCACTCCCCTCTCCAGGCAGTGGCTGGAAGAGACTCTGGAAGGGCGTAGGATTGCTGATGTTGATCTACGGTACCTTGATGATTATTGGTGTAGCCTCTGGTGGAAAAGATCTATTGCAGCCACTCAGAGGGCTGGGGGGAGACAGCAGTGCAACCATTCAACAACAGCACTTAACCTTTCAGCAGATCAAAGGAGTTGAGGGGCTGGAGCAGGCGTTAGCCACTGCAAAACGTAACAATCAGCCAGTATTTCTCGACTTTTATGCCGACTGGTGTATCTCTTGTAAAGAGTTTGAATCTCTTACCTTTACTGATGCTGCTGTACAACAGGCCCTTGCCCCTTATCTGCTGATACAGGCTGATGTCACCCCCAATGATGAACAGGATCAAGCTTTGATGAAGAAACTGGGTATCTTTGGCCCCCCTGCACTCCTCTTCTTTGATCGATCCGGGAGAGAGGTCACTGCTGCCCGCCTGGTACAGTTTATGGATGCCGAGGCCTTTGCCAGCCACGTTAAGGCAGCCAGCCGATAGAGTGGCTGGCTACAAGGTGTGTAAACATAGTATTATCATAACCATGCTATCACTGACTATTTAGTATAAAACACGATTAAATATACTTAGATAAAGAGTAAATGCAGCCCCCTATTCCCATCCTGATGTATCACAGCATCGCCTCGATGCCAAAGGGGACAGTGATGCGCAGTCTACATGTCCCACCCAAACGATTTTATTTTCAGATGAGGATATTGAAATGGTTGGGGTACCGGGGTGTAAGCATGGGAGAGTTAATGCCCTATCTCACTGGAGAACGAGAGGGAAAGGTTGTTGGAATTACCTTTGATGATGGCTATCGCAATAACCTGATCGAAGCGTTGCCGATCCTGAAACAGTTTGGGTTTAGCGCCACCTGCTACATCATTAGCCAGATGACTGGAGGGGTTAATGAGTGGGATCTTGAGAAAGGTATTCCGGAAAACCCTTTGATGAATAAGAATGAGATCCGTCACTGGATCGACTCTGGAATGGAAATTGGCTCTCACACCCAGCACCACGTGCGACTGACTGAGTGTGAAGAGACTGAAGCAAAAACTGAAATCTTTCAATCCAAAGTAGACCTGGAAGAGCAGTTTGGAAAGGCTGTTGAACATTTCTGTTACCCTTGGGGGGATCTTGACCCGACCATTCAGAAGGTTGCCGAAAGTGCAGGGTTTCACACTGCAACCACAACTCAACGAGGACGCGCAACTCTCAGACAACATCCGTTGCTACTTCCCAGGGTACCCGTCACTCACCACACTCTTCCTCACCTCTTTTTGATGAAAATCCTCACCCACTACGAGGATAACCATGCATAATAAAATGCGTATTGCCGTTCTGATCCGCCACTACAACCCTTTTGGAGGAGGTGCAGAACGTTATGCTGTAGAGCTAACCAAACGGTTGTGCGAATACTACGAGGTTCATGTTTTTGCCCAGACCATTGAAGAGAGATCTGATGGCATCATTTTCCACACCATTCCACAATGGCTAGAGCGCCCCCGCTACATCAACCAACTGCTCTTTTCCTGGTTTACCCGTAAGGCAACACAAGGAAAATTTGCAGTGGTTCACTCTCACGATATGGTGACCCATGCCAATCTCTATACACTCCATGTTCCGTGTGTAAAAACACGCTGGACAGAAACTCGCGGATTGCGCAAAGGATTACGTTGGCTGAACACAGTACTGAGTCCAAGAAAGATCGCTTACCTTTGGCTCGAAAGTCGACAAATTTCACCTCGTAATGGAAAACAGCTTATCGCTGTTTCTGAATTTCTGACTCGCAACATTGTGTACAACTACCCACAAAATCCTGACTCAATCACCATTGCCTACCCCGGCATCCAGCCAAAACCACCGACCAAAAGAAACCCTGCCTGGCGCTTGCAGCACAACCTTTCGGAGGATGCCTTTATACTGCTACTTGTCGCCAATGACTTTAAGAAAAAGGGGTTACCCGTTCTGCTTCAAGCCCTGGAGCAGCTCAACAACCCACAAATACATCTGGTTGTTGCTGGAAATGGGAAAATCGAACAGCTACAAATCCCAAATAGAATAAAACAGAATATCCATTTTCCGGGAATCGTGAAAGAGATGGAAAAACTCTATTCCAACGTAGATGTGATGGTCCATCCTACACAAGTCGACACCTATGGCATGGCTGTGCTTGAAGCAATGGCACAGCAAGTTCCTGTAATTGTCAGCAACCAGCACTACTGTGGCTTCAGTGAACATTTGACTAGTCAAAATGCCGTCCTGCTCGAAAACCCACTCAACAGTAAAGAAATAGCAGAAAAAATTGATTTTTTATTCAATAACCCTAGAGATCGTAGTAAAATAGCATACCAAGGGTTTAAAAAATCACAAGGTATTACTTGGAATCAAACCCTGGAACAGACCCTGACAGCCTACCGCAACCTTACCCAACCTCTAGAGCAAGCACCAAATCCATTATGAAAGTCAGTGCATTTACCTTTATCCGCAATGGTGAGATGCTGGGATACCCCTTTATTGAGAGTATTCAGTCTGCGCTACCTATTGTTGATGAATTTGTGATTGCAGTAGGTCGTAGTGAAGATCAGACACTGGAACGCATCCGCTCAATCAATAGTAAAAAAATTCGGATTATTGAAACTGAATGGAATGAGGTTATGCAGGATCGTGGATTTGTCTACGCACAACAGAAGATGATTGCCCAGTTTAACTGCACGGGCGATTGGGCCTTTTACCTAGAGGGAGATGAAGTACTTCATGAGAAGGACCTGGAGATTATTCGTGGCAATATGGAGCTTCACCTCGACAACCCTGAAGTAGAAGCACTCTACTTCGATTACTATCACTTCTATGGAAAACCGGACCAAATCGGAATTGCCGGTTACAAACGGGCACCTCGCATCATCCGTAACTCCATCCGTAACTACTCACCAGATGGGCTTTTTTTTGTGGTAATGGATAAAAACAAAATAGGGCGTTACCCAAAGGCTGCCTATGCTGGCTGCCATATTTACCACTATGGACATGTTCGCAAGACGGATCGCAACGATCAAAAAATCAAACAGGTAAGTAAATATTGGGGAGATGATAGCCCGGACTCTTTTTCCACCTATGGCAACATTGATACAGGGGAACTACGTGCTTTTACAGACTCGCATCCTGCTATCGTGAGTGAATGGATCAAAAACGAAGCCGAACTAACCTTTACACAAAACCCCAACTACAAAATCACCCTAAAAGATCGAAAGCATCGCATCCGCTTCTGGCTGGATGAGAAATTGGGCTGGGATATAAGCAAGAAGCACTATACTGAGGCTAAGGTTTGAATTCATTAGATGTATCTGTAACCCCGGATCACTATTCAAATTTGCAACAATTTAGCCAGAAAGCCAGCTTTTATTGCGCTCTAGGCTTTGCCTTTTTTATTCCCATCAGCACTATGCTAATGAACCTCTTTCTCTTCTTTACCCTGGTATTTGTCTTGGTCTCCGGCACCCTGAAAGAACACTGGAAAATGGCATGGAACAACCCGGTTGCACGAGCTGGTATCTTGCTTTTTCTGCTTTTTATAGCGGGAACAATCTGGTCAACTGTCAATTACAGTGAAGCTCTGAGAGGACTAAAAAAATACAACGAGCTTTGGTATATTGCACTACTTATCCCACTCTTCAACTCAGAAATGAGAAAACAGCTTGGAATTAATACATTCCTTGCCAGCATGACCTTTATTTTGGTCATCGTCTACTCCATTTATTTCGGTCTGTTTGCCCAACCTCAGATTTTGATTGCGGAAGACCTCATTATTACCATCTCGGTTGATGGCGGTTTCAAGTCACGCATCATCACCAATATTCTGATGTCCTTTGCTGTCTTTATATTTGCACACCGCGCCCTATTACAAACAGGGATCACAAGAGTATTCTATGCGACACTGTTTACCGCTTCCTTCTATTACGCTCTCTTTATCAGTACCGGTACAACCGGACAGATACTGACTGTTGGGCTTTCAACACTATTTTTTATACAGCACTTGCGCTGGAAAAGTGCGGTTATTATCCCCCTATTCTTGGGCCTTATTTTTAGCTACGGTCAATACAACACAAACACTTCAATCAACCATGCAATCAACAAAATGCTCGGTGGTATTGAGCATAATGGTGGGTCTGCTAGCCAACGACGTGAATTTGTTACCAACAGTCTCTATTTGATTCAGGAGAATCTGTGGCTGGGTAGTGGTACTGGCAGTGTTTTTCAACGTTACTCTGAGATTCCAAAGGAACGAATCAGAACCAATATCACCACAAACCCACATAATGAATACGCTGCAACCGCCCTACAACTGGGGATAGCAGGAATTACGGGGCTATTGTTTCTATACACCATTCAATACAGACAGAGTAAGCAGATTAAACCACTAGAACAACGCTACCTTGCCCAAGGGTTAATCGCCTTGATTATTATTTCCAGTCTTGGAAATTCAATGCTAATGGATTCCGGAGAAGGGCATTTCTGGGCCTTTTTCAGCGCACTCCTCTTCTCAGCAATTCCACAAAAAATCATACACGGCAATGAGCCAGCTTAGTGTCACTATCATCACCTACAATGAAGAGGCGCGCATTGAAGCATGCCTAAATTCTATTCAATGGGTCGACGAAATCATTATTCTGGACTCTGGCAGCAGCGATAACACGGTTGAGATCTGTGAACGTTACACTCCTCATATCTTTGTGACAGAGTGGCCCGGATTTGGAAAGCAAAAGAACAGGGCTATTAAAAAAGCCAATAGTGACTGGATCCTCTCTATTGATGCTGATGAACAAATTTCCGAAGAACTAAAAGAGGAGATTCAGCAAGCAATTAAAGACTCACACATCAATGGGTTCTATATTCCCAGGCTCTCTTACTACTGTGGACAACCGATGCATCACAGCGGGTGGTGGCCAGACTATGTCCCACGGCTGTTTCGCTCAGGAAAAGGTACATTTGATGAAGCAATCATCCATGAACGCCTCCATATTGAAGGAGCCACAAAGAAACTACAGCATCCCATCATCCACCATAGCTTCCCTGACATGGAAAGTGTGCTGAAAAAAGTAAACCAATACTCATCACTCAATGCTGAAAAGCTACACTCACAAGGAAGATCATCCAGCCTATTCAAAGCTATTGGAAAAGGACTCTGGGCATTTATTCGAACCTATATCATACAGGCTGGCTTCCTGGATGGAGCTAGAGGTTTTATGCTAGCGGTATCGAATGCTGAGGGCACCTATTATAAATACATCAAACTCTACCTGCTCAGTAAAAATGGACCACCTTCCTAAAATCAGCATCATCGTCAGTACTTATAACTGGCCCGAGGCCTTGAACTTGGTATTGATCGCCCTCAACAACCAAAGTTACCAAAAATTTGAGGTGCTTGTTGCTGATGACGGATCCACTCAGGATACTCGGCAACTTGTCGAGCGACACCAAATAGATTACAAACAACCACTACACCACATCTGGCATGAAGATCTCGGCTTTCGACTCTCCGCAATACGAAACAGGGCCATCAAAAGCTGCGATGGTCAATATCTGATTTTTCTAGATGGCGACTGCATTCCCAGAAGCAACTTTATTGAGGCCCATGCCTACCTTGCAAAACAAGGTAAATTTGTTACAGGAAATCGTATCTTACTCTCAAAAGAATTTACCCAAACTGTACTCAGAAAGCAGATCCACATACACCAAAACAGCTTGATACAATGGGTTAAACATCGGCTATACGGGGACATTAATCGGCTACTACCACTATTGACGCTATCACTCAAGTGGTGGAGAGATCGCAACCAATCCGAGTGGAGGCGCGCCATAGGCTGTAACATAGCCGCATGGAAAACAGATCTGCTACATACCAACGGATTTGACGAGGACTTTGTCGGGTGGGGTTACGAAGACAGTGATTTGGTCATGCGCCTTATCAATACAGGAGTTTATCGCCGAGAGGGGAGATATGCGACCGGTGTGATTCACCTTTGGCATCCCGAAACAGAAAAAAATGCGGCTAACAGTAACCTTCAACAACTAATGAACACACAAAACAGCCAAAAAACTATTGCAAAAAACGGGATTGAACAACTCTCATGAATATTCTTGTCGTTGGTGGCGCAGGATATATCGGTTCACATATGGTCCAGATGCTACTGGAAAATGGTGATGAGGTAACTATTTTCGATAACTTAAGCACCGGCTTTAAAGAGTCCGTAACTGGTGGAAATTTTATCGAAGGAGACCTGTCCAACACAAATGAGCTAAACACTCTTTTTGAGAACAGCCAATTTGATTGTGTTATGCACTTTGCCGCATTTTCACAAGTCGGCGAGTCCGTTTTGCATCCCGGTCTCTACTATAAAAACAACTTCTGTAACACACTAAACCTGCTCGATAGCATGGTTAAACATGACGTCAACAACATCATCTTCTCATCTACTGCTGCTCTGTTCGGTAACCCTGAATACACCCCTATTGATGAAAAACACCCTTGCAACCCCATTAACCCTTATGGTCAATCAAAACTGATGATTGAGCAGGCATTAGCTGATTATGAGCAGGCTTATGGAATCCAATATATTTCACTGCGATATTTTAATGCAGCGGGAGCCTCTATCGATGGCTCCATCGGTGAACGCCATACCCCTGAAACACACCTGATCCCTCTTGCTCTACAGACTGCTACCGGAAAACGAGAGCACATTAAGGTATTTGGCTCTGATTATGACACTCCCGATGGAACCTGTATTCGTGACTATATTCATGTTCTTGACCTCTGCGAAGCACATTATCTAGCTCTACAACATCTAATAAAAAACGGGGAATCTAATATATTTAATTTAGGGAACAAAGAAGGATACTCTGTACTTCAGGTTATTCATGCCGCAGAGCAAGTCACACAACGAAACATACCTGCTATTACTACCTCACGAAGAGCTGGAGATCCAACTACACTAATTGCTGACTCAGAAAAAATAACAACCCTGTTAGGGTGGACCCCTAAGCATTCTAGCATCCATACTATCATGGAACATGCTTGGCAGTGGGAGCAAAAACTAGCACCTTCGTCATAACACCATGGAGCAAAATTTTAACATCCTTATTATCTCATTAACCACTGCTATTGATAGACAGCACAGTGTATCTAGCCAATTGGACAAGTTTGGCCTGAAATATGAAATAAAATTATTTAAACGAACAGAAACAACCACATCTAACGAATACAACAGAAAAAAACGCCTCAGAAAATATGGCTACGACATGCTACCGGGGGAAATTGGTGCCTTTCTTTCACACAGAGAAACCTGGAAGATAGCGAAGGCAAAGAACAACCCTACACTTATACTGGAGGATGACTTTCTAATTCAGGACAACTCCTTTCCTGAACACATAAATTCCATCAAAGAAGAGATTCCTCAATTAGGGGTCGTAAGACTTCAAGCTATATTTGATAAAAAAACTCATTCCATTCATAAAGTAAACAGCCTTGATCTGGTTACATATACGGGAAATCCATCTGGAGCAACCGCCTACCTAGTCAGCCCAGCAGCAGCAAGCAATTTATACGACAAGTCCCAAGAAATTTTTATTCCCGTTGACGATTTTATAGACCATCAATGGCGGCATGAAATCATTATTCACGGGTTAATTCCATATCCAATTGGAACAACCGATGTCCATTCTGAAATTGGAACCAGAAACAAACCAAAACAAAGCTTATTAAAGAAGCTGTCTATAGAACTCAACAAACTCCCAGATTCTCTAAGGGGAAAATGGTTTCACATGAAAACCAAACTTAAATACAGATCTTCCTTATGAACACTGACAAAGAAAACCAAGGCGTTCCAAAAATCATTTGGATCTATTGGGCCCAAGGCTGGGACAAAGCACCACACCTTGTTCAACAGTGTAGAAAATCATGGGAGCATTATAATCCCGACTGGGATATTCGCTGCCTTGACCAAAAAACTGTAACAAAATATTTTGATATTAAAACTTGGATGCCCGGACCACCATTAAGTGGCCCACAATGGCTCGTCTCACTTAAAGAGAGACTCCATGCTCTACTCCACAGCACCCACCTTATTAAGCAAAAGAAAGTTAAGATACAACATAGAGCTGACATCATCCGAGTTAACTTACTTAACCAATATGGTGGAGTCTGGTCTGATGCCACACTATGGTGTCACAGACCTTTAAACGACTGGATTAACGCCCATACAACAGAAGGATTCTTTGCTTTTAGCAATCCGGGGCACTTACTTAATGATAAATCATATTCACTATTCTCATCATACTTTCTAGCCTCCCATAAAAACAGCTACATAATAAAAATATTAAGCAAGTCAGTCCAAAAATACTGGGAAGATCATGAGCGTGATGATGAATATTTTTGGATCAACACATTATTTAACTATTCATACAACCATGACACAGTTTTCAGAAACTCATGGGATAATACACTTAAAATTGATGCCCCCGTATCCTCTGACCATGGCCCTGAGTATTTTGCTTGGTATACAGAAAAAGAATTGTCGGGAATATCTAAAGGTTTTATAGACATGATTAACAGCAGAGATACTCCCGCATTTAAGCTAACTAATCGAAAAAAAGACCCCATTGATAAATACGACAAAATACAGTACTTATTTGACACAACCAGAAAAACATCCTAAACAGTTACCTCTATTTAATAATTACTAGAGAATATACAGGAATCACATGCGAACTCACAAAACCCGATTACAGCGATTAAAAGACACTGGATATACACCACAAGGAATCTTAGACATAGGCGCACATACTGGAGAGTGGTCTAAAATGGCGCATGATATATTCCCAGAAACACCAATACTTATCATAGAAGGAAACAGTGATCACACAGAAATACTGAACCATATCTTAAAATCAATCACAGTTAACTCTCCAAAATCAAAATTATTAATTGAACTAATTTCTGACCACAAGAAAGAAGTAACCTACTACAAAACCACACTTAACGGAACCACAGGAAACTCTATTTACAAGGAGAATTCAACACATTTCTCCAGCAACAATGTGATTGAAGAAAAAAGAATTACAACAACATTAGACCAGACCACCAAAAACATAGGAACAAACTATGACTTCATAAAAATTGACGTACAGGGTTCTGAAGCTGACATTATAAAAGGAGGGAAGCAGACAATTCAGAACGCCAATTATATTCTAGTCGAAGCACAACTTATAGAATATAACAAAAAAGCTCCCTTTATTGATGAAATAATAAAGCTACTCAGCGAACTAAGCTTCAGGATGGTTGACATATTTGAGATTCACTACTTGCCCGATGGAAGACTCAATGAAATCGATATTTTATTTACAAAAAATAATAATTCTGAACTCAAAATATCAAACAAGAACAAAACAAAAAATAATATCTGGCTTAAATATGACATATGCATAAACCGCGAAACACCAAAAAAAATGATCTCTCAAATATTAAAAAGAACATTCAATAAAAAACTAAAGTAATATTACAAACTGCAAACATAGAACACAAACAATAGAAAGATCTGGATATTTTATCTATGCTCCAACTAGCAGCAGTATCTTATAAGAAGAATAACCTGACGTACCTGTTGGCTTTCACACTTATCTTATATCTTTCAATTAATTTTCTAATTCGTATAGCTTTCTCTCAAACAATGCAGCTGGATGATGCAGAGCAAATCCGACTATCTCAGGAGCTTGCCTTAGGCTACCCAATCCCACAGCCCCCACTCTATAGTTGGCTATCCTGGGGGCTATTTCAGCTTATAGGAACAGGGCTACTGGCCTTAACCCTCCTTAAATACCTACTGATTAGCCTCACCTTTTGGCTGATCTGGCTCTCTTCAGACTACCTCTTTAGGCACCAACAAACCAGGATTCTTGCCACTCTATCCCTACTGCTACTCCCTTCATTTGCATGGCATATGCACCAAGGCTTTACCCATACCATTTTACTGGGACTAGCCATCGCCATGACGCTGCACGCGCTGCTTCGCCTTCCTCAGCACCACACTACTGTTGATTATCTCTATCTAGGCAGTGCTCTTGGAATCGGGTTGATGGCCAAATATAGCTTTCTGCTATTGATGATTCCCCTACTACTCTCGGCACTCACTATTCGAGAATATCGTAAACCACTACTCCAGCCAACCATTTGGGTCACCATTGCCGCCATCACCCTATGGATAACCCCCCACCTATACTGGCTAAGCCAACACTATCAAGAGATTTATAGCTCAATTGACCAGAAGCTGCAGGTTACCCATAAAAATCTGCTCCAAACACGGCTTACATCACTGTGGGGATTTTTAACCTCTGCGATCGCCTTTGTCACCCCGTGGGTGCTGCTCTATGCACTCTTTTCTAGCCGACAACTGCTCAACTCCAGAAAGAGAACTCATCCCCCTTCGACTCAGCTACTCTCCCGTTTCTACTGGATTGTATTGATCTCTGTTGTTCTGCTCTCACTGTTCTTTGCCATGCCACACTTCAAGGTACGCTGGTTTCATCCACTCATGATGCTATTCCCACTCTGGTGGCTCAGCCGAATTGAGTCAGATGATGCCCCCTCTAATCCGCTGGTTCGCTGGGCAGCTCTATTCACACTTGCTCTCTCACTACTGATTATTTCAGTTCGTTTGCTTCAGCTGACTGTAGGGCCTGAACTAGGTCATTATGGTCGACTGAATCGACCCATCATTGAAACACTGGAACAGCTACCCACTCCCCCACAATCAACACTCTTAAAAACTAACGACCATTTTTTAGGGGCGCATCTACTATCACACTACCCCAACCACTCCATTGCTATCCAGACAAAACTCTATCAAAGAGATCTATCCCTTCCCTTAGAAAACTGTCTACTCTTTTGGGATAACGATGAAGCATCATCCCCCCCCACTTTACACCATGCAACCGCGCAAAAAGAGCAGACCACCAAGGTGGGCAAGGTACAATACAGACTTAACACCGCACAATCCCCCAACACTGAGTGCCCATAACTGTCTTTCTTCACCCGATTATGTCTCATACTCTTCTGACCGCTATCCTGACACGCTTGGGGCTACTGCTACTTCGGGCCATTGCATGGCTTCCAAGTACCGCACAGATCTGGTTCGGCACACTACTAGGAAAAACGGCCTATCTACTCTCGAGAAAATGGCGCACCACAACCACCAAAAACATCTCATCCGCATTTCCTAAACTATCTCAAGAGGAGCAGCAGGCTCTCATCACTAAACATTTTCGCTCGCTCGGCATTGGACTGATTGAGATGGCCGTTGCTTGGTGGGGAAGCGACAGAAGGCTGAAAACATGCGTCACCGTAGAGGGGCTGAAACACCTTGACCATGCACTAGAGCAAGGAAATGGGGTTATTCTGCTCTCAGCCCACTTCACCACACTGGAGATTGGTGGGCGACTACTCTCCCTGTTTCGCCCCCTCCACGCAATGTACCGCAAGCAGGACAATCCTCTGTTTAACCAGGCCATGGTTGATGGGCGCAACTCCTTTCTACAGAGCATTGTTGAGAAAAAAGATCTGCGCGGCATGCTGCGCCTTCTAAAGGATAATCAGGTAATCTGGTATGCAATGGATCAAAACTCATCGGACAATAGTGCTGCCTTTACACACTTTTTTGGAATCCCTTGCTCAACAACCACAGCCACCTCTAAACTGGCACAACGTAGCGGTGCCGTTGTAATTCCTTTTACCACTGCTCGCATTGGGCCAAACAACCACTATCAACTAACCATACACCCTCCCTTTAGCCCATTTCCTGGAGAGGATGCCGTAGAAGATACTCAGCGGATTATGGATCACTTTGAGAAGGAGATTCGGAAAATACCAGAGCAGTACCTCTGGATTCACCGACGCTTCAAGAGCCAACCAGAAGGGTACCCCCCTTTTTACTAAATCATGACACAGAGTAAAGACCACTACTTACGCCTGCTAAAATATGTGAAACCCTACAAGGGGAAATTCTCTCTCGCTATTCTAGGCATGGTGATATTCGCCGCGACAGAGCCTGCCCTTCCAGCCCTAATGCAGCCAATGCTCGACGGCAGTTTTATTGAGAAGGATGAGACCATGATCGTGCTCGTCCCTATCTTGCTGGTACTTCTCTATCTGGTACGAGGGATTGCCACCTTTACCACAACGGTTGGTCTCAGCTGGGTCTCAAACAAGGTGATTACCGACCTTCGCAGTGAGATGTTTGAACGCCTGCTAACCTTGCCTAATAGCTACTATGACAACAACCCTACAGGCACGACCATCTCGAAGCTTACGTATGATGTCAATCAGGTTGCGGGGGCCTCTACCGAAGTACTGATCATACTGGTTCGAGACTCACTCGCAATTGTTGGCCTACTGGCCTGGATGTTCTATATCGACTGGCAACTCTCACTCATCATCTTCCTCACCACCCCCATCATCATTCTAATTGTTCGCTCGATTAGTACCCGGCTACGCCGACTCAACCACTCTCTACAGGACCATATGGGTTCAATCACTCAGATCCTCGAAGAGAGCATCTCTGGGCAACGCGTCATCAAAATCTTTGGTGGCGAGCAGTACGAAACCGACCGCTTTGATCATACAATCAATCGGGTACGTAGCTACACCATGAAAAGTGTCACTACCGCAGCCATCAATAGCCCCGTTGTACAGTTTGTCACCGTTTCTGCTCTAGCTGTAATTGTCTACATTGCCTCCATTCAATCCTCTCATGATGAGATTACCGTAGGCCAATTTATCTCTTTCTTTAGCGCAATGGCCATGCTGATCACCCCGGTGAAACGAATCACGGGAATGAATGAGATCCTCCAACGAGGCCTAGCCGCTGCAGAAAGCGTGTTTGCACTCATTGACCAACAGCCTGAGGTTGACCCAGCACAACCTACCGCACTAAAGCAGGCCAGCAATATTGAGTTTGACCACCTTACACTGCGCTATCCCGGCAATGACAGTGATGCACTTCACAATATTCAACTTACGATTCAGCCCAACGAAACCGTGGCTCTGGTTGGCCCCTCAGGTAGTGGGAAAAGCACCCTGGTCAACTTACTACCGCTCTTCTACCGTCCGACCGAAGGCACTATCCGCATCAACCAGATTGATATTTTGGAGCTATCACTCAAAGATCTACGCAGCCATATCGCACTGGTCAGTCAGGATGTCACACTATTCAATGACACCGTAGCCGCCAATATCGCCTATGGGGCAATGTCCCACGCCACACCTGAGCAGGTTCGTGACGCTGCGGAGAAAGCCCATGCACTGGAGTTTATCGAGAAGCTGCCCGGTGGATTTGAGTCATTGATCGGTGAACGTGGCACCCGCCTCTCTGGTGGACAGCGCCAACGCATCGCCATCGCTCGTGCCCTGCTCAAAGATGCACCCATCCTCATTCTGGATGAGGCCACCTCCGCACTCGACAGCCATTCCGAGAAACAGATTCAACTGGCACTGGATGAACTGGTAAAGGGACGCACCACATTGATGATTGCCCACCGCCTCTCCACCATCGCCAAGGCAGATCGCATCATTGTGATGGATGAGGGGAAAATTGTAGAAGAGGGTACCCATGACTCTCTCTATGCAGAGGGAGGGATATATACCCACCTTTATGACCTGCAGTTTCAGGAGTCATGAGTTACAACACTGGAAAGCGCTCAAACAGCGCACTGCTTGCCACAGAAACCTCTGCCTGCTCTGTATACTGCTTCCAGTTCTGAACGACAGCTCCCACCTGATCCAAGTATTGCTTGGCCTCTGTTTCTACTGAAAACTGTTTGGCCAACTGCATAATGTGAGACTTGGCTGGCTGCCTCCCCTCTCCTGCAACGGTCATCGTATGCTCCCCATGTATACCATTGCTAAACATCAAGTCATAGGCTGGTGTTAAGCGCCACCCTTTCTCTGATTGACTCCAGAAGAAGGCGAAATTTTTGCTATGGTCATCCCGATTATGAGTCGCTATATTGAAGATCATCTGTCGAAAACTCTTCAGTAACTCTTGCCTACTTTTGGTCACATCCAGCACCACTCGGAACAGGTCTTCATAGTCTAGGTTTGGAACCCGAAAATCAGCCCCCACCATGTTTCCAAAGGTGTGTATATGATGCCGCCCAGCCGCAGTCCGGTCAAAACGTTGGGTAGCAAAGTATTGCCCCTCCATCAGTTGAGTATTTGGCATATCAATACCCGCATCCTTAGCCATCAAAGAGTAGGCATATTCAATATTGCCTGCATCAGGAAAGTCATCTTTTGCAGAAAATTTCACCAACCAAGAGACAAACCCTTGCGGGATCTCTCCATCGGCTGTGATCACCTGATCACCCTTGGTTGCAATCAGTGCCTTGGGGCGGGCACCCCCAGGGGAACCACCTGCTCGAAACAGTTCTGGTAACACCTCATCGCTCTGCCCGGAAAAAACCTGTTGTGCATTATTTGCAAGACGGTTCAGATCAACCAGTAATGAGTCACTATCTGGTCCACTCACTGGCTCATAAACCAAAGCTCCCATCGTGCTGTGACCCAGCCATGCAAGCCGGTGAAGTGGACTGACACGATGCGGATCAACCCCTGACTTGCGTAACTCACGATCCATCAACAACAGCCCCCAACCATCAGGAAGAGAGTCATTAAAAACTCCGTGCAACCCCTGCCAAAGACCGACTTCATCCTGAATCAGCTCTGGAGAGCACCTCAAATGGTAGGGGGAGAGCGAAAATCCATCCGATAACCATGCAGGATCATATTGGAAGTAGATGTTCCTCTGTTGCTCGAACAGCTCACCCACTTTTATCGGGGCTGCCGGATCAAGCGCAAGCAGTACATTGAGCCGCCTCATCGTCGCCCCCGCTTCGGTAGCTTCTCTCTCTCCAGTAGCTGCTGAATAGTTTTAGGGTCTGGCAGCGGGAATAGTTGCTGAAACTCCTTTAGCGCAGAGAGAACCTGAGCGATTTTAAGCAGATGCTCCAGAGAGATCTTCCCTGTCTGTTCGAAGCGCTGAATAGAGCCGAGGCTTACACCAGAGTGCTGTGCCAGGCTCTTTCTGCTCATATTTGCAGAGAGGCGCAACTGCTTCGCGCTGTTGGCAATCTGCGTAGAAACCTCTTCAGGGGTATATAGATCAAGTGTTAACATTTTATTAGATATTAACAAAAATTTGGATTTTTCGTCAATATGTTAACACTTATAACTGGAACTCAAGTGCTTTATTGGGCTCCTCACCCCCATCCCATCCTTCCCCCTTAATGGGGAAGGGGCTAAAGGCAACTACCCCACATCTACTACTCTACTTTTCCTTCTGCCTGAGCCTTCATCTCCGCCTCTTTGCGGATCAACATCAGGTTACGCATATAGATAAACAGTCCCGTCCCCTGCCCCACAATAAAGACTGGGTCTTCACGCAGGATGGCATAGGCGAGTAGCGTTAACCCTCCACCCAAGCTGAAGTACCAGAAGGCGGTCGGGATCATGCTGCGTTTGTTTTTTTCGCTATAGATCCACTGGATTAGGAAGCGCATCGAGAACAGTGCCTGGCCAAGAAAGCCGAGGATGAGCCATGAGGTTGGGATATCTTCCATCTGATCAATTATTCCTCAAATATTTTTGGTTTCTACCCCCTCCCCAGCCCTCCCCCTGCAAGGAGGAGGGAGCATAGATTGCAACCATGATTATAGCTCTTCTACTTCTGGAGTTTTTGCGCGATTGAGTAGCCAGCGCACCCCTAACAGGTCCATGATTCCCACCCAGAAGCGGTTATGAAATCCATATTTAGATGTCCCCTGCTCACGGTGACGATGGTTGACCTCCACCGAAATCACACGCCCCCCCTGACGAATAAACAGTGCGGGGATGTAGCGGTGCATATGGTCAAAATAAGGAAGATCGAGGAAACGCTCTCGCGAAAAGACCTTCAAACCACAGCCGGTATCTGGGGTCTCATCCCGTAACAGGTTGGCACGGATACGGTTGGCGATACGTGAATAGAAGCTGCGGAACCAGTGGTCTTTACGCTTCTTACGGTGTCCTGCCACCACCAGTGCGGGATCACCCTTCTCCTCTTCTGTGAGTTTCAGATAGAGTTTGGGGATATCGGCAGGGTCATTCTGACCATCACCATCCAGTGTGGCAATCCACTGTGCATTTGCCATCTTGATTCCGCTACGGATCGCGGTACTCTGCCCACTATTCTGCAAGTGACGAATCACCCGCAGCTGATCAAGCTCCTGCTTCAATCCATTGAGCACGGCAACTGTTCCATCATGGCTACCATCATCCACTACGACTATTTCATAGCCGAGCGACCGCTCCAGCACCTGATCGATCTCTTTGATCAGGGTTCCGATGCTCTCCTCCTCATTGCAGACGGGGATCACAATGGAGAGATTTGGATTCTGTTCCATGATGCACTCTATTCCGTAGAAAAACGGGGGTATCTTCCCATAAAACGGGGACTACGTGGAGGAATTCAATGATTTGGAGAGGTGATCCCAGACCTTTTCTGGGGTGAGTTCTTGGTAGCATATCGGTTCTATGTGGTTGCTGTGGGTTTCAACCCCCTCCCTAACCCTCGGCTCTGGCTTCCTGCTCCGCTCTATCTCCTCCATCCCTGGAGTCGTCCCCCTGCTAGGGGGAGGGAACTGGCACATTCGTTTTAGGCAAGGAGAGCACTCCAATGATGCAGTAACGTGATCTTGATTTTCGCCCCAGGTTCCCGTTAGGCCGGGGTTGGTTGAGCCATAAATCGTTACTGATGGAATTTTTAGTGCTGCTCCCAGATGGGCCAGGCCGGAGTCTACACAGATCATCCCCTCCACCTGCTGAAACTGTCCGACCAACTCGGTGAGAGAGCTCTTTGGCAAGATCACAGCATCTCGCCCCTCAGCAATCTGTTCTGCACGCTGCTGCTCTTGCTCACTCCCCCATGGCAGCATCACTCGATAACCGGCACTATTGACCAGTACCGCCAACGCAGTCCAGTAACTGTCGGGCCAGTGCTTGGTAATCCATGTGGTGCCATGCACAAATAGAATAGTGGGTTTACTCGACTGCTGCCCCACAACACGGATACCTGAGTCCGCTTCTGTGTCGGGCATCGCATACCCCAGCGCCAGCGCAAACAGTTTGCGCAGACGCACAATCGCATGCTCCCCTTTCTGCACGGCCAGCGGATGATCGTAAAATCGACTAGCGAATGGCTCACGTGCAGAGTTGCGGTCCAATCCTGACTTTGGCCCACGCGCCATGCGGGTGATCAACCCACTCTTAATCAAGCCCTGTGCATCCAACACCAGATCATACTCACGCGCTTTCAATGCAGCTTTAAAACTCGACCACTCGCCAGATAAAAGCGCCTTCAGGGGCGACCTGCGCCAACGTCGAATCGACACAGGGATCACCCGATCCACTGCGGGGTGCCAAGCTGGAACCTCAGCAAACGGTGCCTCTACCACCCAGTCAAACTGGATACCGGGAATGGCGTTCGCCGCATCGGTCAATGCTGGCAGTGCATGGAGCACATCACCCAGCGATGAGATTTTGATCAACAGCACTCTCATTTGACTGGAAAGGCTTCTATCGCCTGTAGCACTTGGGCTGGCTCTAACTGCGTGAGGCAGTTTGTATGCCCCAATGGACACTCTCGTTTAAAGCAGGGGCTACACTCCAGATTGAGACCAAGGATCTGTGCCCGTTGGTTCAGTGGTGGTGTAAAGTTAGGATCGGAGGAGCCGTAGATCGCCACCAGATCACGGTCTAGCGCCGCTGCTACATGCATCAGGCCGGAGTCGTTTCCGATGACCACTGTTGCGAGTGACATTAGATCGATTGCCTGTTCGAGTGTGGTGCGGCCTGCGAGGTTTTCTACCCCCACCCCTTCCCTCCCCCTATCAGGGGGAGGGGGTACACTGCTTATCACCTCATCACAAATCACTTGATCCTTTTCGGAACCTAACAACCACACTTGCCACCCTTGCTCCATCTTCTCTCTGGCTACTGCGGCAAAGTACTCCGCTGGCCACTGCTTGGCCGGACCATACTCGGCTCCGGGGCAGAGCACCAGTAACTTGCCCTCTGGGCGCTGTACTCCAATGGATGAGAGCGCTTGGTCAATACGCTCTGGCACAACAACCAGCTGTGGCTCTGGAATCTCCGGCAGCTCTGCGCCATCAGCATCAGCCAGCGCCACAAAACGTTGCACCGTCATCGTCAACTGCTGCTTATCCAACAAGCGCAGGTCATTCAACAGACCATAACGCATCTCTCCTCGGAATCCGGTACGCTTTGGAATCTTTGCAGCCCACGGCACAATGGCGGACTTGAGAGAGTTGGGGAGTAGAATGGCCTGGTCATACTGTTCGGATCGCAGGCTTTTCCCCAGTCGGTAGCGTTCTCCTAACCCAAGCTTGCCATGCCCCAGTGGCATCGCAATACCTTGATTGACCTCCGGCATCCGCTCTAGCAGGGGTAGCGACCAGGCTGGGGCCAGTACATCGATGACTGCATTCGGTGATTGCTGCTTCAGTACCTTGAACAGGCTCTGTGCCATCACCATATCGCCTACCCAGGAGGGGCCGACTATTAGGATTTTACTCATGAGTTCTCTACCCCCTCCCCTACCCTCCCCCTCAAAGGGGAGGGAGTTGCAGCCTCTTCCCCCTTGTAGGGGGAAGATTGAGATGGGGGTAGAAATGTCAAAATAGACTCCAATACCCCATCCACCTCTTTCATCACTTTGTTATTCCAGAAGCGTAACACTGTAAAGCCTTGAGCTTTCAAGAATGAATCTCTTCTTTCATCATACTGCTGTTGATCCATATGCTGACCACCATCTAACTCAATCACCAACTTCAACTCTAGGCACACAAAATCAACAATATAATTCCCGACGGGGTGTTGCCTACGGAAACGGAATCCTTGTAGTCGACGACTCTTTATTCTACTCCATAGAGTCCGTTCCGCATCGGTCATGTTTTTACGCAGGTCTCGTGCGTTCTGTTTTATTTTGGGTGGTACTCTTTGCATTTCACCCCCTCCCCTGCCCTCCCCCTAAAAGAGGGAGGGTGCTCCTGACTCCTTCCCCTTTATAGGGGGAAGGCTGGGATGGGGGTACACCAACCATCATCCGTTGAGAATATCCATATACTCCCGCACGCCCTCTTCTACTGTAAGGAAGGGTTCGTCATATCCCATACTGCGCAACGCAGAGATATCGGCCTCGGTAAAGCTCTGGTAAGCCCCCTTTAGGTGATCCGGGAAGGGGATATACTCAATACTCCCCTTACCATGCCAGTCGATCACCGCATTGGCCATATCGTTAAAGGCCTGTGATCGCCCAGTACCCAGATTAAAAATCCCGCCCTTATCCGGATTATCGAGGAACCAGAGGTTGACCTTGACCGCATCCCCGACATAGACGAAGTCACGGCGCTGCTCTCCATCCGCATAGCCATCACAACTATCAAAAAGCTTGGCAACGCCACTCTCTTTAATCTGGTTATTGAAGTGGAAGGCGGTGCTCGACATTGTCCCCTTGTGCTGCTCACGCGGTCCGTAGACGTTGAAGTAGCGGAAGCCAACCACTTGGCTCTGCATCTCTGGCTGTAAGCGGCGCACATACTGGTCAAACTGGAACTTCGAGTAAGCATACATATTGATCGGATGCTCATACTGCCGATCTTCGATAAAGGTGGTGCCTGCACCATAGACCGAGGCCGAAGAGGCGTAGAGGTACTGGGCATTGTGCTTCAGGCACCAGTGAAGCAGTGACTTGGCGTACTCGTAGTTGTTGTTCATCACAAAGTGGCCATCCCACTCAGTGGTGGCCGAGGTTGCCCCTTCGTGGAAGATTGCCTGCACCTTGCCGAAATCTTCATCGTTATTGATACGCTCAATAAAGTCGAGACGATCCATATAGTCGGCGATATCGAGGTCAGCCAAGTTACGCATCTTGCGCCCGTTGGTGAGGTTATCCACCACTAGGATATCCGTCTCGCCGCGATCATTGAGCGCCTTAACGATATTACTGCCGATAAATCCCGCACCACCCGTTACGATAATCATGCTTCTATTCCTTTAATCTTTTCAACAATGGAGGTTGTGGAGTGTCCTTCCACAAACTTCAATATCTCTACGCTTCCACCGCTCTTAATCACACACGGCCCACCTGCGACCTCCTCCGGCTTATAGTCACCCCCCTTCACAATCACATCCGGTAGCACGCTGCAGTAGAGCCGTTCTGGGGTCTCTTCTGTAAACGGCACCACCCAATCCACACTCTCTAGTGCAGCCAACAGTGTCATTCGTGACTCAATATTGTTGATTGGGCGCTGCTCTCCCTTGAGTTGTCGCACCGACTCATCCGAGTTGACCGCAACCACCAGCCGCTCTCCCAACTTTCTTGCTTCAGAGAGGTAGCTGACATGCCCGGTATGTAGCAGATCAAAGCAGCCATTCGTCATAATCACCTTCTCCCCACGGGCATGGGCCTGCTGGATTGCCTGTTGCAGCTGCGCCTCATTCAACACACCAAAGCCGGTCTCTTCCGGATCGTGGATGGCCTGATGCAGCTCTGCCACAGAGGTGGTTGCGGTACCCAGTTTACCAACCACAATGCCTGCTGCGAGATTGGCCACCGCCACTGCATCTTGTCGATTGGCTCCGGCTGCAATACCGGCTGCCAGTGTCGCAATCACCGTATCCCCAGCTCCGGTCACATCATAGACCTCACGCGCATGGGTGGGCTGGTGGAAGGGGAGCTGTTCCCCATCCAGTAGCGTCATTCCCGCCTCTCCACGGGTGACCAACAGTGCCTCCATCTGCAACTGCTGGCGCAACTGCTCTCCCCGCTCAACCACCGCCTCACTGCCCTTACATTTTCCTGCAACCGCCTCAAACTCTGAGAGGTTGGGGGTCATCAAGGTCGCCCCTTGGTATTTGCTAAAGTCGCTCCCCTTGGGGTCAATCAATACCGGCTTACCTGTGGCTCGAGCCAGTTGAATCATCAGCTCAACTTGGCTCAAGGTACCCTTGCCGTAGTCAGAGAGAATCACCGCACCGCACTCCGATAGCTCTGCCTTGAACCGATCCATCAATGGGGCAAAAGAGAGGGCATCCATCGACTCTTCAAAATCGAGACGAATCAACTGTTGATGGCGACTCAAAACCCGCAGCTTGGTCGATGTGCGCAGTCCCGGCTCTTTCTGGAATTGGCAGTTCACCCCTTTTTGTTGGAGCTGCTGTTGTAGTGCCTCACCTTCGGCATCCTCTCCCACCACCCCCAGCAGCGTAACCCCACCACCGAGTGCCGCAATATTCAGTGCAACATTTCCGGCTCCGCCGGGGCGCTCCTCAATCTCTTTGATATGCACTACGGGGACCGGGGCCTCAGGGGAGACTCGATCCGCACCGCCAGACCAGTAGCGGTCCAACATCAGATCACCCACAACCAGTGTCTTGCCTGTAGAGAAATCAGGAATGGTCAAGCTCATACGTAGGCCGCCTCGACCTGTTCACACCAGTAGTGTCCGATCAGAATATGGGCCTCTTGAACCCGTGCGGTGACCGTTGAGGGTACACGAATGGTTTGGTCGGCAATTTGGCTAATTCGCCCTGCCGCTTGACCCGTCAGCCCCAGAGTCTCTACCCCGCTCTCTTTTGCCTTTTGCAGCGCACAGACCACATTCTCACTCTCACCTGAGGTGGAGATACCAACCACCAGATCACCCGGTTGTGCCAACGCCTCGACCTGCCGAGCGAAGAGTTGTTTAAAGCCGAAGTCATTTCCGGTTGCGGTGAGGATTGAACTGTCTGTGGTGAGGGCAATTGCGGGCAGTGCTTTCCTGTTTTTCACATAGCGGACCACCAGTTCTGCGGCGATATGCTGTGCATCGGCTGCACTGCCTCCGTTACCCATGAGCAGTATCTTACCGCCTTGTTGTAGACAGGCAGTGATATGTTGAGCCGATTGGGTGATCTCTGGCTCCATCTCTTGTAGGCTGGTGATGACCTGCTGGTGTTCACTGAGTATGGAGTGGAACATGGACCTCACCCTAGCCCTCCCCCTGCTTGGGGGAGGGAACTTGGGGTTCTAGGTTAATCTGGTGGAACTCTTTGTACCAGTTGGCGAAATTTTGCACACCCTCTTTTACCGACATGCTGGGTTTATAGCCAAACTCTTTGACCAGATCTTCCACGTCCGCATAGGTATCGGGGACATCTCCCGGCTGCAGGGGCAGCATCTCTTTATCGGCCGTTACACCGAGCGACTCTTCCAGTGCTTCGATGTAGTCCATCAACTCCACTGGGTTGTTGTTGCCGATATTATAGACTCGCCATGGGGCTTTGCTGGTGGCCGAATCGGGGTTGTCTCCACTCCACTCTGGGTTGGGTGGCGCGGGCCTATCGAGGATACGAATCACGCCCTCTACAATATCGTCAATATAGGTGAAGTCTCTACGGTGCTTGCCGTAGTTGAAGACCTGAATCTTCTCTCCTGCGAGCATTGCACGGGTGAATTTTTGTAATGCCATATCAGGACGATCCCACGGGCCGTATACGGTAAAGAAACGCAGCCCCGTAGTCGGTAGGTCATAAAGGTGGCTATAGGTGTGCGCCATCAGCTCACCAGCCTTTTTGGTGGCCGCATAAAGGCTGACGGGATGATTCACATTGTCATGCACACTAAACGGCATTTTGGTGTTGGAGCCGTAGACAGAACTGGAGGAGGCGTAGACCAGATGCCCCACCTTGTTGTGGCGACACCCTTCAAGGATGTGGCCGAAGCCAACCAAATTAGTATCGATGTAGGCGAGTGGATTCTCCAGTGAGTAGCGTACTCCCGCCTGTGCTGCGAGATTAACCACCCCCTCAAACTGCTCTCTTTTGAACAGCTCAGCCATCCCCTCTCGGTCTTCGAGGCTCATCCGAATATGGGTGTAATTCGGGTGCTCTGCATGACGAGCCAAGCGCGCCTCTTTCAGGGCTGGGTCATAGTAGTCATTATGGTTATCGATACCGATAACCTGATCGCCTCGTTCCAGCAGACGAATGGAGAGTGCAGAACCGATAAAACCAGCAGCACCAGTAACGAGTATCTTCATGAGTCATGTCCAAATAGGTCGCGGGAGATAATTTTCTCTTTCACATCTCGAATCTCATTAGTGATGCGGTTGGCAATAATGAGTTCAGACTGCTGTTTAAAGCTTTCTAGCTCATTCACCACTCTGGAGTGGTAGAACTCATCCTCTTCGAGCACAGGCTCGTAGACAATCACCTCAATCCCCTTGGCCTTGATCCGTTTCATAATGCCCTGAATCGAGGAGGCGCGGAAGTTGTCGGAACCACTCTTCATAATCAGACGATAGACTCCCACTATTTTCGGATTCTGGCTGATAATGCTATCGGCAATGTAATCTTTACGGGTGCTATTGGCATCAACAATGGCACGGATCAAATTATTGGGGACATCCTGATAGTTGGCGCGAAGCTGCTTGGTATCTTTCGGCAGACAGTACCCCCCATAACCAAACGAGGGATTGTTGTAGTGGGTACCGATACGGGGGTCCAGCCCTACGCCGTCGATAATATGCTTACTATCCAAGCCGTGCACCTGTGCATAGGTATCCAACTCATTAAAGTAGGCAACGCGCATGGCGAGGTAGGTGTTGGAGAAGAGTTTAACCGCCTCAGCCTCAGTGGAGTTACTGAAGAGCAGGTCAATATTCTCCTTCTCTGCCCCTTCGACCAGTAGGTTAGCAAAAATACGCGCACGCTCCGACTGCTCTCCCACAATAATACGGGAGGGGTGAAGGTTGTCGTAGAGCGCCTTCCCCTCTCGCAAGAATTCAGGAGAGAAGATCAGATTTTCACACCCCATCTCTTTTCGAGTACGTTCGGTGTAACCGACTGGAACCGTGGACTTGATCACCATCACCGCATCGGGGTTGATCGCCATCACATCCCGGATCACCGCCTCGACCGATCCGGTATTGAAGTAGTTGCTCTCGGTATCGTAATCGGTGGGGGTGGCGATAATGACGTAGTCGGCCCCTTGGTAGGCCGTCTCTTTATTAAGAGTCGCACTAAAGTTCAGCGTCCGATTTTGTAGAAAGTCCTCAATCTCCGTATCGACAATCGGTGACTCTCCCCGACTGAGTTGCTCAATCTTCTCTGGGATGATATCCAGCGCGACTACCTCATTATGCTGCGCCAACAGCATCGCGTTAGAGAGGCCGACGTAGCCGGTACCCGCAATCGCAATTTTCATTTAGACGTAGTCCAGCCAGTCATCATGTCCATGCAAGCGTCCATGTACCAGATCAAAATACATGGTCTGTAGCTGCTCGGTGATTGGACCACGCTTGCCCTCGCCAATCGCTCGGTTATCCAGTTCACGAATCGGGGTCACCTCTGCAGCGGTGCCGGTAAAGAAGGCCTCATCTGCGGTGTAGACCTCATCTCGGGTGATGCGCTTCTCACGCACCTCAACCCCGATTTGAGCAGCCATCTTCATCAATGTCTGACGGGTAATACCATCCAGCGCGGAGGTCAGCTCCGGGGTATAGATCACCCCGTTGTTGATCACAAACAGATTCTCGCCACTCCCCTCGGCGACAAAACCATCCACATCCAGCAGCAACGCCTCATCGTAACCATCTTTCAGCGCCTCATTTAGGGCCAACATGGAGTTGATATAGTGGCCGTTCGCCTTCGCCTTACACATGCTGATATTGACATGGTGGCGAGTAAAGGAGGAGGTTCTGATGCGAATCCCCTTCTCCATATTCTCCGCGCCCAGATAGGCACCCCACTCCCAAGCTGCGACAATCAGATGCACCTTGAGGTTATCGGCACGCAGCCCCATCCCCTCCGAACCGTAAAAGGCCATGGGGCGAATATAGGCACTGTCGAGATTGTTCTCACGTACCGCTGCCTTAGTCGCCGCGTTGACCTCCTCCTTACTCCAGGGAATCTCCATATCCATAATATGGGCAGAGCGGAACAGGCGATCGGTATGTTCTGTCAGGCGAAAAATTGCAGGGCCATGCTCCGTCTTATAGGCACGAATCCCCTCAAACACACCCATTCCATAGTGCAGGGTATGGGTCAACACGTGGACCTTGGCCTCGCGCCAATCCACCATCTCACCATCCATCCAAATTACACCATCGCGATCATCCATCGTCATCATCACATCTTCTCCAGAAAACAGGAACTCAGATCCAAATAAACGCGCTATTATACGGTCTTATCGGCGTGCTGTGCGATCCAAATCCACCCCCCTCAGAGGAAAAATCCAACTTTTTCTCATTTGATGGTTGCCAGCCCCTCCAATATCTGGCAATATTCGCGCTCTTTTTCGTAAGCGATTAGTCTTACGTAAGCTAACACAAGCAAGATTTAGTTGGAGAGTTGTAATGTCCAGAGTATGTCAAGTGACCGGTAAGCGCCCTGTAGCGGGAAACAATGTGTCACACGCTCATAACAAGACCCGTCGTCGTTTTCTGCCTAACCTGCACTCACACCGCTTTTGGGTTGAGAGTGAGAACCGTTGGGTAAAACTGCGCCTCACCAGCAAAGGGATGCGCATCATTGACAAGAAGGGCATCGATTCTGTTCTTGCAGAGATGCGTTCTCGCGGCGAGAAGGTATAAAGGAGCACTATTATGCGTGATAAGATCAAACTGGTATCTTCCGCAGGGACTGGATACTACTACACTACTACGAAGAACAAGCGCACTATGCCTGAGAAGATGGAGATCAAGAAGTATGATCCCAAGGTACGTAAGCATGTCATGTTTAAAGAGGCGAAGATCAAGTAAGGTCTCTCT
>Ga0233439_10001251_pt1 | contig 33261 bp, 31 predicted proteins | sample SI_123_September_6_FD_182713 | JGI IMG/M metagenome (GOLD analysis project Ga0233439, IMG submission 182713) | Seawater microbial communities from Saanich Inlet, British Columbia, Canada - SI_123_September2016_100_MG | ecosystem: Environmental > Aquatic > Marine > Inlet | place: Canada: British... | reverse complement strand
AAGATAATGCCATCAATTCAGAAAAAAATCATACAAAAGGAGATTGAATAATGAACAATAATTTAGTATTGTTATGCGGTAAATCCGCAACAGGTAAATCAGCTAGTCTAGTTGATATTAAAAACCCAGAAGGAGTAATGTACTTGAACTGTGAAAACAACAAGAAGTTACCTTTCAAATCTAAGTTCCAAGAATACACAATTACTGACCCTACAGACGTACCTGATGCTATTAACTCAGTACAAGACAACGATAAGATTCATACTATCGTTATTGACAGTCTCACATACCTAATGGATATGTTTGAGAGTACTAAAGTCTTAACTTCATCTAACACAATGAAAGCTTGGGGTAGTTATGCACAGTTCCTAAAGAACTTAATGGCACAGAATGTAGCCAACTCTAATAAGAACATCATCTTCATTGCTCATACGTCTGACGTATTCAATGAAGCAGAGATGGTAAATGAGACTATGGTTAAAGTTAAAGGCTCTTTAATGAACACAGGTGTTGAGAGCTTCTTCAGTACTGTTATTGCGTGTAAAAAACTACCACTTAAGAACATCGAAACTTCAAAATCTAAGATGCTCAATATTAACGAAGAAGAGGAGTTATTAGGTTTTAAATATGTCTATCAGACTAGACTAACTAAAGACACTGTAAACGAGCGTATTCGAAGCCCTATGCGTATGTGGGACATCAAGGAAACATTCATTGATAATAATCTACAACATGTATTAGATAAGTTACATGATTACTACGATGCGTAAACTCAATAAGAAGCAAAAACAGTTATTAAATAGGTATGACACTTTGCAACATGAAAGTGAATTACCACCCGATGTACTGAATGCAGTTATTAAATTAAACGACTATGATGAAGTGTATATGGATGTGACAAGGTATTTATATGATACTTATGTACAACTACGCGGTACACCATTCAGGGAATACCCGTGAAGGGGTGTAGGTGTTTCTGCGTTGCGCACGGTTTAACCTTTAGCGGGAGGGCTATAAACTAAACCAATTGCCGAGTCATTTTTCGGTAGTTTTTACGACTCTATAACTAAAAGCTACCACCTAATTTATGGAGGAGATATGAGTACAAAATTAATGTTATTAAAAGACTTAGTAGAAAAGTCATGTAAGAATACCCCTAAGCTAAAGTGTGAACTTATAGCTGTAGTGGGTAAAGATGGTCACAGGATTGAATTTCCTGCTGACATTGAAGTAGTAATCAAATGTGAGAGCAAATAATGAAACAATTAGCTAAAACAAATAAATATAAAGTTAAAAAGCAAATATTCTTTAACTGGTATTTTAAAAATCAATCTAAAGAGCAAATATCAGCATTCTTGTCACCTTACCTATTAAACATAGCTAAGAAAGATGCAAAGTTTTCAATTAATGACTTACTTAAAGCAGCAGATTCAATACCATCTACTCTAATTGATGGTGAATGGTTAGGCACACCTAATGCTCTAATTAAACATACAAAAATTCAGTTGATTAAATAATTATGAAAAAACAAGCATTAGAAAACATTGCTCAAATTTGGCGTAAAAAACAAATACTTGATAATGAAATTAATAGCGTACTTGGGGGGTATAACTTAACGAGCACAGCTAAAGATATATATGTGTATATTGCAGCTGAAAAAGCTTGTATTGCTCACATAGTACATCATAGCTATTTTAAAAATAAATCATTTTCAACCATTAAACGTGCAGTTTTAGAGCTGAAACAAAATAATCTAATTACATCAATACAAGATTCATTTGACCAACGTGTTATGTGGTTAGTAATAAATGAGGATAAATAATGGATGCATTTGAATTATTACTAGGCTTAGGTATTCTATACCAAGCATTGTTACTATATATGTACTTAGGGGACTAATTATGGCAGCTAATACTAATAGAGTAGTCACACAATACACACTATCAGATGGTTCTTCTATAACAGCTATGCAGCTAGCAGACAAGGTAGGTATATCTACATCAGCTGCTAGATATAGATTATCTAAGTCAGCAAATGTGAATAAGCTTTTTAAAAACAAAAATCATCTGTCACCTAACAAAGGTAAATACAAAATATACCACTTAGATGATGGCACAACGTGGACAGTAAAAGAATTAGTTTCTGAATTAGGAGTATCTCTATCATGTGCTAGTAATAGACTATGTTCTAGTAGTAAAGCTGCGTATGTACTACAACCTAAGCGGATATTTGATAGTCCTTTAAAGGCTAAAATAACAAAAAGGGTACAGAACAGTATGTTCTTTGACCCACTAGGTCACTGGGCGTTAATTAATAAAAATTTATAAATTCCTAACCTAATCGTAGTTTTTATTACCTTTTGTAAACAAGGTTTCAAGTAGTTGATTAGGTTAGTGTGTTATGTTGCTACTTGAATGGGTTTACCTTAGCGTATAGGAGGATAGTGGCTAAGCATGTAACAACACCTTCAATGTAGATTAATCCCTGTTTCGTGTTTTGTAACTTTTGTACATGAACTCCTTGATTAAGTCTGCATCGGTTAAGCTACGCAACAGTTAGTCCTCTGATTACAGTCAGAGGCAACAGATTAAATAACAGGGGATAACATGAGCAACTTGCCAGAATTACCAGAGGAATACTGGGATAAAGTAGCTAGACACTCAAAGATATTAAACAAACTACGTAAACTTAAACAGGAAGAAGACAATGCAAAGCAAATTCTGTTGGCCAGACGGTCAAGGTAAGCAGTACTGTATTAGTGCTGACCAAATGTTTAACGAAGATGTTGGTATTTATCTTGCAGATGTATGGGAAGAAGAGTATCCTATCATATATTGTAAAACAAAATTAAAACTTCTTGAGGAAAATCTAAACGATGAAAGTAACGTTTCATGTACAACCAGTACCGGCAAGTAGACCCAGGGTGACTAGATGGTCTACGTTCTACTCTAAAAAATATACAGCATTTAAAGCAGCTATGGAAATAGCTAAAAGCGATATACATTGCGTACCTCTTGAGGACAACATATATGCGAAATTAGACTTCTTTATCCAGATACCAAAGTCATGGTCAAAGAAGAAAAAAGAAGCCCATAGAGGCAAATTCTGCAATAACAATGCAGATATTGATAATTATTGTAAAGCCATTCTGGATTCATTAAATGGGAAATATTATGTAGATGACAGGCAAATAGTAATGCTACGTGCTCGTATGTACTGGTCTACTACCCCAAGTATCGATTGTGAGTTTTTACCTATACAGGAGTAAAAATTGAAGGAACTAACTAAAGATGAACTATGTGAAGCACTAGCGGAAGATTATGCAGACAGAGCATCACGTGGAAGTAAAGAATATGATGAAGCTTATCAGCATTACCTTAGTAGGTGTTTAGCTCGCAAGACAATAGATTTAATGAAACAATATAAAGTCCAAGGCTTAAATAGCTCAGGCTTTATATTTTAATGAAGTGTGCAGATATTTTATAAACATCTTGGGAGGGTTTACTCTTGAGGAGAGTATATCTGCACAGCGCAAGTTTAACACAAAATTTATTTGTATTTTACTTTTAACTCTTAGGAGCATAAAAGCAAAGTTGACTAGCTGGACACTAGAGAAAATGTCCCCAAATTAGTACGATAGAGTGATGACCTTACACCTTAAGAGGGTGTGTGAGCTAAGTACAACCTTAGCGGAGCAGAGCTTTTGGCAAACAAAGACACCCAAGCTAATCAAGTTGAGCACTTGTAAAAATGCTCACCTAATTAAATAAATAGCCTGGGAGGTATCATGAAACAACACAAACACGCTAGAATAATACACGCTTGGGCAGAGGGGTACACGATTCAACACAAGGTACACCTATGTTGTGAACACCCTGATACTGCTGACTGGGAAGATTGTACTGTCACACCAGGTTGGTATGAAGACAGAGAGTATCGTATTAAACCAGTAAAGCTTACTAAGTAAGCACTGGGTTCTCCGAACCCTTCCACAAACATTTACATCTTTACAGGACGTTACTACCTGTATGGATTTTTATTTTTAGTAACAATACAAAAAAGGATATTAAATTATGAGTAATTTAAGTATGCAAGAAGACGTTAAAGTCGAAGAGTTATCAACAGGTGGTGGTTCATTTCTATGGGATACAGGTATTTATGACTGTGTAGTAGACATGGCCTACTTTGACAAGTCAAAAGCTGGAGCACGTTCATTAAATATTACACTATTAAATGATGCAGGTAAAAAAATTAAGCAGACATTTTATGTAACTAACCGTAAAGGTGAAGTAACTTACATGAATGCTAAAGGTGAGAAGCATTATCTTCCAGGATACAGTGTAAGTAATAACTTAGCTGTTACAGCAACTGAAACTGACATTGGTGCAGTAGATGACGCTACTGAAGAAAAGATGGTTAATGTGTATGACTTCACTAAGAAGAAAGAAGTACCTACTGCTAAAGATGTAGCTGTACAACTACTTGGTAAAAAAGTTAAAGCTGCTATCTTTAAGCAAGTAGTTAACAAACGTGCTGATAATGGTACGGGTACTTGGGTTGATACTGCAGAAACTAAAGAAGAAAATGAGATTAAAGATTTCTACTTCGCAGACTCAGGTCTAACAGTTGCTGAAAAAACTAAAGGTATTGAAGAAGCTGTCATGTCAGTTAAATGGGCTGAGCGCAATACTGGTAAAGTTATTAACCGTGCTAAAGAAGTTGTAGGTGGTTCTACCACTACTGCTGCTAAGCCGGCTGGTAAGAAGTTGTTTAACTAAGGGGCTAGCATGGACATTAAACTAAATAATAATGACATTCATGCTGCTATCAGAGGCTTTCTACAAGAACGTAATATTGTAGATAGCTATACTGATTTAAATATTTCATTCTCAGTATCTAGAGGAGCTAATGCCGGTGCAACAGCCGAGGTTACGATTCTAGAGACTAAAGATGAAGTAGTTGAGTCAGAGGTAGTAACAGATAAAAAATTACCTAAAACAGGCCTATTTAACGATACAGCTGATGTTTAAACAACTTAAAGTAATATTATCTACTATGGGTATCTCAGCAATTATTATTGCTGTATTGATATTATCCGTAGTAGCAGTACCTTTTGTACTTGGTATCAGTATTATGCTCGGAGTATATGTTGTACTCCGAATACTTAATGAAGACGTAGACTAGAAACCTTCACCACTTAATATTTCAACACCAGGTGGAATAATAACTTCACCTAGTACTTTAGCTATTCCACCCTCTGTAGGGAAGAAGTTACCAGTTAGTACACTAGATTCCATGATAGTTTCAATATCTAAGTTTAACATACCATTAGCTATCCACAATAATCCAACATTAAGAGGTTTCTCTTTAACTAAGTTAAATGTGGCACGTTGAATACGAATCCAGTATTTAACAAAGAACAATAAACCTGAGTCATTACCATACTGTAAGTATCTATTCAAAGGCTGGTCATAGTTAACAAATGTTTCAACCATTTGTGTGTATGCCTTGTCTTTACTGATACCTTTAACTTCAGTATCATGTGAATACATTGCGTATCGTGCAATAAAGTCACTCACTTGAGTAAAGTGCATCATTGTTTTAAAAGTAGCAGTTTGCTCGCCCATGTAAGCTTGGTTAGCTACATCTAAAACTTTTCCTTTAAATAACCCATCTAACTTCTGACCTATAACACTATCTTTAATTTTCCTTGCAGTTTTATGTCGGTATGTAAAGTCATTTTTATTAATGTCTTCAGTGATTGAGTTGAATAAACCTGCATCAATAAATTTAGCTACTTTATTCTTATTTAGTTTAGCTGTTAAACGTTTAATCTTCTTATCAATCTGTGGGTCGTTTCGTAACTTAGGGTTACCTAGTCTATCTAATTCAAGTAGTTGTAATTTATGTGCATCTTCTTGATATCTAACAAGTTCTTTGTAACCTTCACGCCACTTTTTAATTAAGTAGCCTGGCGGTACTCCATACATCATAGATGTAATAAAATTACTTGTAAAGTTAACCATTGGAACAATTGGAATCTTAATAACAATAGCTACTTTAGCTAATGCTACTGTTTCAAATATGAGTTTTTCAACAACTTTAGCATAACGTTGAGCTTTAAAGCTTTTACTAAATAAAATAGTATTAGATATTGATGGCATTTTGTAACCAAATACTACATCTAATAGTTTTTGCTCTACATTGAATATTTGCTTATTCTTTTTACTGTCACGTTTAGCTATGTAAAGTATGTAGTTACGTGTTGCTCTTGGTAACACATCAAAGTATTCCTCTTTGTATTTACCATCTAAAATATTAACAAACTTATGTGGTGCTTTAGCATAGTTAAGTTGTGTGTGTTGATACAACAAATCCATAGCTTCTTTATTTATTTTTTCTGAAGCTACTTTATCTTGTTGATGGCTGTACATTGTAGGCATCACTTCATTGAAAGCAAGCTTTTGCTTTAATAAACGCTCTAACATCACATGTTGCATGTGGATAGAGTAATCTACAATTTTGCCTTCTTCGTTAATGATGGGCAACATAGTATGATGTGCATCAAGTGTATTTTGTGATTGTGTCTGTTTCTTACGCCATCTTCTAAACACAGCATTTATCTGTCCCTCTGCTTTTGGGTTTCTGCCGATAATTTCTTTAAATGAGGTACCCGCATGATGCTTAGAGGTAACAGAGGCAATACCTTTAGTTCTCATTATATCTGGGTTATTTTTGATAACATAAATGCCATAGTTACCATCATGTAAGCCAGTGATTACTTCAAAGTTATCCACAAAAATATAACCTTTCTTTTCCATGTCTGCTCGTGTTACATCATCATTAGGAGCAAATTCAATTTGAATATCAGAGTCTGTTATTGTAGCAATATAACCTTTAGTCATCAATGCAGGGTTACCATTAAAACCTGCATTTAATGACTCTTGTTTAAATGCAATATGGTGATGAATTATATGTGTGATACCATTATGTGCACTATCTAAAGCAAATTCTCTAGCTGCAACGTTAGCTACATCTTTTCTTGGTGAATACTCAGCATCTTGTAATGCTAGTAATGTCACATACACATCCATATCCTGTATTTCTTCTTTTTTAGTACCTTGATGCGTACGCTTATTAGGATTAGTTTTAACAATCATATGAGCATTCTTATACTGATTACGATTATGAACTTTACCTGTCATCATAAATTTAGCTAACTCAGATGATTGAACAGCATAGTGCGTGTTGTTATCAATGTCTAAGGTATCTTCGTATTTAGCTATTTCTACTGCTAATTGTTTACCATCAGTTAATAGTCTAATAGCAGCTTCCATACTGTAAGCACCACTAGCTTCTAATATTGAGAAGTCTGATTTTAGTAATACTCGAGTAATTGAATCTTTCTCATTATCTGTCAATGCTTCTAAATCTAAGAAAGCTGTTAACAATGATTTCTCTGTTAGTTCTTTGTAAGCAACACGAGCTTTATCAACTTCTTTTTGAGATTTGTACATTAGCTTAATGAAATCTTGATCAATTCCACCGAATGCATCAGCTTTAAGTGCAGCTATGTTGTGGCGTAAGTTAGGTTTAAAGTACTGGAACGCTTTATCTAAACGTGCCTGTAATTCAGGATGTTTATTAATAAACTCACCATACGTAGATGTCATTAATGCTACTAGCTTAGTGTCATACAATATATTAGCTAAGAAGTTATCAATCTTACCGTCTTTAGTAAGTTTATCAACACCTTTGATGTATGCATCAGAAGTTACTTTAAGTCCTTTAGCTGCAGCATCTTTTAAGAAGTCAGAAACTATTACATTAGCTGAGTCATACTTCTTAGTTAGCTGTTGCTTTCTAATAGCATATTTAATCGTACCACTGCGTTCATGGCTAACTGTAACCATATCTTTAGTGAGATTAAATATCTCCATTTCTAAATTAGCAGGTCTAGACTTTTTGTTTAAAACGTTTGAAATACGTGTAACAACTTCTGTTAATAAATCGACAACCTTAGTAATTATGTTAGCACTACTTTCTTTGTCCCATAAAGGTACGACATTAGCTGACATACTACTTAGTTGTTTAACTAAATGCTTGTTAGTTAATGCATAAGCTAAGAACTCATCTAAGTAGTGCTCATCTGGCATACTGTCACCAAACACATAGTTGTATTGCTGTTTAGCGGCTTCAATCTCAGCATCTTTATCTGTTAAGTAAATAACTTTACCATCTGCATCTTTATGTAAAAAGATTTCATAAGGATTAGCCATCTTATCTAACTCAGCTTTAACAGCATTTCTAATCTCAGTAACTTCTGATTTAAATTTCTCATCTTTTGCTAACTTACTACTTGTTAAGATGTGAATTAACTCATGTAAGTAAACTTCTTGAGCTGTCTGCTCTGAGTAGCTATTAGGTGCATATTTATTAATGTGTACTTTTACAGTTTCTGAACCTAATGACACTTCACCTTGAGCTTTAATTTCTGACTTTTTAAGCACAACTGTTGTGTTATCTAACGCATTACCTGTCGGTAGTATAATCTCGTCTAATACACGCTGTAAGTGGCTTGCTTGCGCCTCTTTTTCTTGGCTGTTCGGGTAGTATCCCGTCCAGATATTATTAAGCTTATTGAATATATTCTGTGCTGTTGTTTTAAGTGAGTTTGTTTTATAAATTTCTTCAGCTTCTGCGTCTACTTCATTATCTAATGAACCTAAAGTATCTGAATCTTTATTAGCCACTTCACCTTGTTCTAAATCTTTAGTTATTATAATGTTCTCAGGTAAGTCTTTCCCTTCCGCACCAAACTCTAAGTCACCAGTTCCAACTAACACAAGACGCTCACTAGGCCTAGATGTTGCTACATATAATGAAGATAATTTTGTTAACCAGTCTGGTGAACCTTGGTTACCCATAATATTTTCATAATCTACATACACAGTTTTGTAGGTACTGCCCTGTGACTTATGTGTATTAATCAAGTATGCAGCTGATACCTCAGCTGTTGTAACTTCAGCAATAACTTTATTTTCCATATTATATTTTTGCTGGCCTTGTGACATTTGTTTGTGAACAACACGTTTAGTAAGTTGTCCATCTTCAAATACTAGATGGTGTATTACATTATCATCAGTTTTAACTTGAAGTATTTTTACTGGTACACCATAATATGTCTTTTTATATTGTCCACCTACTTCAACTGATATTCTTGCCTCATTTAATTCTTGGATTACCGTTACTTCATCACCATTATGTAAAGCTGATGAAAGTTTAGCTGTATTACCCTCTACAGTAGCAACACTTTCACCTAGAACAATACGTTCACCTTTTATGAAAGGCATTGCTGTTAAATCTCCTGCATTTTCAACCTCTGGAAATAATTTCTGACGTATACGTGAACGTATTGAAACAGTACGAGGTTTAGATTCTTTGTTAAAGTGTATGTATTTAACGTTTGCTGGGTCTTTAATGTACTCTTCAACAAACATATCAATCGTTGCGTCTGTCGGGCCACCCATAACAGTACCTTCTGCGTAATGTACACCATCTTGCTTACCATTTTCAGGTACTTTAGGTAGAACAAAACCTGTTTGTTTAGATGTACCATCGTAACTTTTTGCATTTCTAAAGATATACTCAATTGTGTTGGCAAGAATATCCGTAATACCCAAAATAGGTGAATCTTTACCTTGGCGCATACGTTCAGTTAACTTAACATAGTTGTTAATGTTAATGCCCAAATCAATTTTTTGATTAAAGCCCATTACATTATCGAATACTGCAGATAGTGAAATCTTACCTTTAGTGTCTTCAATAGGAGGCAGTTGAACATTGTCACCCATGAAAATAACACGTATATCTAACTCTTTTGATAGTTTTACTATTTCATCAGAAAACTTCTCACTAACCATTGATACTTCGTCTATTACAATTAGTTTAGTCTGGTCTTTTTGCAATTTTCTAATAGATGCAGCAAATTTATCATCATCTCTTGCAAAGAAGAATGAGCCTGTGCGTTTATCATAACGTTTTGTTTGTCCTAATAAACTAGCTAGTGTTGTAAAATGGTCTTCTGCATAACCATCAGTAGCATTTGCTATTACTTTTTTAGCTTTATGCGTAGGCAAAGCAAATTTAACGCTATTTTTAGCAACACCTAATTCTTGTAATGCTCTACTAACGATTGTAGTTTTACCAGTACCACCTCTACCTGCTAATACAAAAAGCTTATCTTCAGACTTCCACCATTCTTTCATTTTATTGATAGCGTTGGTTTGCCCTGCATTAGTTAGTACGTCATTACCTTCACCATCTTCAAATAACTTATAAGATTCTTCTGGTGTGAATTCTGGAATAATTTTTTGAGTATTTACAGTTATTGGGGTTGCTTCGATGGTGTCGGCTTCTGTAGTTAAAACATCAATTACACTTAAACTTGCACTTAATGCTTCATCTAATAATGTATTGTCTTTTAAACCTAGTAAATTACGCACAGTTTCTACGAATTTATTCCATAAAGTTTTATTTCCTTTGTACTGTTTACTCTTCAAATACGTCTGTACACGCTGGTCTGTTAGTACCATAGTCAAAAATTCATCTAACTGTGCCGTAGCAGGTAGGTCTAAGAAATTATCAACTATGTCCATATCTTCTGCTGGTACAAAGTCTTTACCATCCATAAAATATTGCATACTATGTTGAGTATCTTCATCTACATTGCCTGCTTTTACATCTGCATAATAAATATCTGCGATTAATTTTCGGGTTTCAAACATTTTTTCTATCGCTGCTTTACGTTTACCTGTCAATTTACCTTCAAAAATTTGTTGAGTTGCTGCGTGTATCAGCTCGTGCAATAATATAGTGCTAGTGTCTGTTGGATTTAATAACACCATATTAAGACTTTTAGAATAATATGAACGATGTTTTTCTTTAGATAGTGGATTAGGATATTTATCAAAATCTGATGAAACTTTAGTGTCTTCAGACAACAAAGGTATTAACATCTTAGCAATATATCTAATATAGTTAGTTTGATTTTTGCTATTAGCTAACTTAGTTGCAGCATCTTTAGCACTCTTAAACCCTTTGACAATGTTTGATGGTACCGAAGTACCTTGTAGTGCTGTAGTAGTTTTCTGTTGAGTAACTTTAGTCTCAACTTTAACACTTTCGATAGTTGCCTTGCCATCAGCAATCTCTTTAAGAGTCTCTGGTAAGTACATCTGACTGATAGTAGCATTCTCTAACCACTCATTACCAAATACCTGTGCCATGATGTTCTTCATGCGAGCAACTCTAGCCACTTCTTCATGGAAACCCATCTCAATAGCATCAAAGCCTAATGCAGCAATCTGGCTTTCAATAATAGCTCTTTCTGCAGGGTCTTTAGTAGTCTCTAACTTGTTAAGTAACTGTGTTGCTTCATGTGAGTTTTCTCTGTAATCTTTGTTAACAGCCTCAATAGCTTCTTTACTTAAATTACCTTTAACTGCTAGTGTTCTTTCTAAAGCTTTTTCTAATACACTAAAGTTAAGTGCTACATCTCTGAATGCTTCATTATACTCATTACTATTATCTAGAGCATCAGTGACGTTAGACATGATTGCATCAAAGATAGCCAACACTTCAGGATTCTCAAGTAATGCTTCACCTAATATAACTGAATCAATGTTTTGGATAGTATTTGTGTAAGCACTAACGCTTGGAGTTACATACTCTCTCTGGAAATTTGAAGCAATAATAGACTTCTTACCAGTAGTATTTACTACCTTAAATTTCTTGCCGTTTTTAACAGCAAACTGTATTCTCTGTTCTTTGAACAATACATCATTTCGATTAGAAGAATTCTCTAAACGAATGTCTTTAATAATTTGTATTAATGTATCGTCACTTGACCAAGGGCCATACACTAATGGCATTAGTTCTACAGCTAAACTTTCAGCAATAGCTTTCTGTTCAGTTAGTGTTAGCTTTTCTACAGCAACACCACGCTTATCTGCTTGTACCTTTAATGCTTTTGTATACTCATGTTTAAAGGCTCTGTATTGAATATCACCACTTTTTATTATTGCATCTCGTGCTTTAGCTAATGGTTTAATGAACTCATCTAATGCAGTAGTTATAGCAGGTGTGAATATATCTTTAAAGTCTTTTTGTATAGTGTAGCTTTGTCTTTTATCTAAGGTAAATGATTTAAGCTCATCTTTCTTAAGCATTGCAACTATTGGAATATTTTTATCTTTACCAACTTGAATGAATGAGCTTAGTGCTTCTTCATACTTGGTTGCTTCTGCAACTACAGCAGCTTTATCTGACTCAGATACAGCATTATTATATTTTGTTTGTAACTCTGCAATATCATTGTATATTTTAGGAATGATATCAGCAGCTAAGTTTTGAATAATCTTGTTAATTTGAGCACCATAACCACTAATCATTAGTGGGTTCTTTGCAAGATTTCTGCCAAATTTAGAGATTGAGTCTTTAGCGCTATCCCATAAATCACCATGAATAATAGTTAGAGCATCTAAATTATCCTTAGTTATTTCACCCTCTTTTTTACTACGCTCTGCATTGATATCTATCAATGCATCTTTTGATGCAAGTGTCTTCTGTATGAATGAGGCCAGTGATTCATATACATCTAACTCACCACGCTCAATGAACTTCTCCATTGTTTCGCCTGGCTTAACCATCACACCTACACGGGCAAATGCCTGTGCTAGATGTTCAGCAATTTCTTCATCAGTACCGTTATCAAGTAACTCGTCAGGTACACCATAAAACTGTAATAGAGCAATCGCATAACCATTTGTAATACCATCAGTCTCAACGCCTAATTTAGCCGTTTTAAATGATTTGGTTGGATGATACTTAGCTAATGAAGCTAACGCCTCAATTACGTGCATACTAGGGCTTATATCACCATCTTTTAGTAACTTAGCTAGTGCTTTATTAAATGCAGGGCCTTTAACGTCACCTGCTTTAATTAGTTCAACGATATCATTAGTAACTTCAAGAATTCTATCAAATTCTACAAGTGAACCTTTAAGACCATTCTTATCAATGCCATAACCTAATGCTTGTGCAATACTAACTTGGTATAAAGCTCTGTCTAACTCTGATTTAATTAAGACATCAGCTGACTTAGGCATGAATAAAGCTCTGTGTATCTTACTACGTTGACCATTTATACCATTACTGTCAATTCTAACTCTATGTTGCTTCTGTGCAATATACTTAAACCAGAAAGACTGTGAACCTTGTTTTATGTAATCTTTAACTTGTTTAACGTCTTTACGTTTATCTTCATTAGAAGTCTTGTAACCATCTACACTTTCATCATGTTTAGTTTCAATATCTTGAATATCTAATAAGATATCCATATTAGTATCATCAACTAAATCAAATAGACCTAAAGCTTCTTGTTTACCTATCCATTCAACATTCTGAAGTTTTTCAATTAACTTTTGAACTTTATCAGGTAAAGCTATAAAGCTATTACGCACATACTTTTGAATATTTTTACTTGGGCTTAGTAACGGCTCAGCTAACCTAGATTCAGTGCCATTAATAAGTGTAATATTCTTTTTGTTACTTTTAAAACTTTCAATTACATCTTCCAAACCGTGTACATCTTTATATGTACCGTCCAGTAGCGGGAACTTAATTGTTTTAATTCTACGTGCCTGGTCTTTCTCAATAGCTATTTTTTGTTTTTTCGTAAGGTTAGTATTGCCAACAATTTTCTTTAACTCAGCATTCTGCATAAACTCAACATGTGAGTATGTTGTATGGTGTATTTTTACTATACCATCATGTCCAAGCTTACTGTCTTTAGTATGTACAGTTGATGCTATAACTAAAGCCATCTGTCCTAAAGCTACTTGTAATTCTTTCCCAATACTTGGGTCTTTAATTACAGTACCATTTTTATCAACAGATTCTAAAATGTCATAAGTTAATTCTTGAATCTTTAAACCATTCAATGATTCAGCATCTACTTTAATATTTAGGTTATTAAATATATCAACACCCATCTCTGTTGTAGCACTATTCCATAAGATACCCATATTACCAAACTGTCTAAATTCAGCATTTGTAACTGGATGTTTACGGTCACCATATATTAATAAAGCAATAGCTTGTTTATCTGTAACTTCGGAATTAAACTGATTGATACTCATCCAATCTAATGATGTCATCATCATTGCGAATATTACTTCATCTGGTAAAGTTCTAACACCATCGATATCTACGTACAAGTAGTTTAATAACGTACGTTGTGTGAAAGCTCCATCTTTAGAATCTCTGTTAGGATTATTTTTATCATGTTTAGGCTCTAACAAAGTATCAGTAAAAGCTTTACGATACTCTAAGAAGTATTCACCAAGATAGTTAATGAATTTCTGGTCAGTGACACCTATGTCTTTAAGCATCTTAGTAACTACGGTACTACCACCATCTTTATCTAATAAACTTTTAAGTGGATTTCGTGTGTAAAACGAATCACGTTTGGCGTGTGCAGCAACAAATATATCAAATGATGTGAATGCACTATCTTTAATCTTCAAGAAGCCATCTTGAAACTTACTTAACAGGTTATTAATTACTACTACACTCTGACGTTTAGCTACTGCTTCTTTGTCTTGTAATGAATCCAGCTTAGCTAGTAGTTGATTAACATATGTTAATGCTTTAGGTAACTTACCATTTTTATCACGTAAAGATTCAATCTCATCTTTAATCTTTTGAATCTGCCTACCTAGCTTATTGATGTAGATTTCTAACTTAGTAGCTTTCTTTTCTGATTGCTTTGTAGCAGTCTCACCAATTTTAAGAATTTTTACTGTTTTACCATTACGTCTTTGTCTTTCAAATTTAAGCGCATTAAGGTTTGCATACATTGTGTATTCAGGCTGACCTGCGTTAAACCTATTATTTAATTTCTCATCAACTCTTGTGATTGCTGATTCTAATTCTTCATCACTAAGTTTAGCTAAATCAGTCTCTGTGCCTCCCCAATAGCCAGGGAACAGCTCAAATTTAGGGTCTCTAGGATTCTTTGAAACAAGTTCAGAATTATCAACAAGGAATACTTCGCCTGTTGTTGGGTCAGTTACCCGAATTGTACCTTCATCACTTATTTCCATAGTTCGTGTGTCAACTTCAATAGGGACACCGTTAGGGAAATAAAATATTAGGATTTCAGGTTCTTTAGTCGGAGATTTTTCTTCAGTCTCTTTTTTAACAACCGGTTTAGTTTTCTTAACAACAGGCTTAGGCTTAGTTTCTTCAATCTCAATGTTCTCTAAATCCCCTGTATCAGGTTGTGTTTTCTGTTGTTGCTTTGCAAGCAACTCAGCACTTTGACGTAAAGCTTCATCTTCTTTAATTTGCTTAGCTCTGCCTGGAGCTAGTTGTTCACTTGTGTTAATAAGTGAAGCAACTGCTTCACCAAACTTTATCTCAGCATTAATATAATGAATTAACTTACTTGATTTATTTGTTACCCACCAGTATTCATCTAAATTTTCAACTAATACACCTTTATCATTCTTTACCTTTGCAGGCTCTGTGGTTACAATTGCAAGGGTTTCTTTGTTAATCCATACCTTACCACCATTCTTAACAATATTGTAGGCCTTACGAAATACAACAAGCTTATCTTTTAAGCTTCCAATGAAATAGTTAACATCTGAAATTACATCTTTACCTTCTTCAAACAGTCTAAGGTAACTTAAGAAGCCTGTGAATTGTTTGTCTGTACCTAGTAATACATCATCACGAACTTGGTGTATATTTTTAGTTTCATTTGTGTGTTTATCTAAAGTATTTTTAGTTTTAGCTAATTTAATATGTGCATCAAGCAGTTCTTTTTCTGTATCTGATAACTGGTCTTTAAGACCTTTCAACTCTTTTAAGGTTTTATCATTGATAGGAAACAATGAGTACAGAACATCAGTAGTTTTAGCAGTAGCAGTGGACGGCTTAGCTGGTTTATAACTAGTAGTTTTTTCGTAAGCTAATTCAACTCCCGCAATCTTAGCATCTATGTCTGCTAAACCTTTCTTTAAATTTTTAATTTCAACTTTATCAGTAGCTATACCGATAGCTGCAATTAGTCTATCCCTAGCGTTTAAAGCTTTACCATAATCAACAAAGAAAGCATTCATTGCATCTAGTTTTTCTTTAGTAGTTGAATCTTCATTATCTAATACACTGATAGCATCAGCTGCATTTTTATCTAATGTATCAAAAGCTTGTACATCACTTTGTAATTGCTCATCTTTATCAAGATTTGCAGACTTATGTTGGAAGTCAAAACTTTGTAAAGTACGTTCAATTTGTTTTGATGATGTTTTAGATAGTACCGTGTTACCTTGTAAATCATTAATATGTTTACCTAAGTTATTACGTTCCTGTTCTAAACGTTTACGGTGTTTCTTAGAAAGGCTAGTATCTTTTAACTTACGGCTAATAGCATTTAATTTTTTTATTGATTTCTCAATAGCAGTTCTAACTACTTTAGTCTCAGCACGAGCAGTCTTACGCTGTTTAACATTAGTAGGTTCAACTCTGTTATTGGCTTTACGTTGTTTAATATTAATTAAACGTGCGCGTTCAGCATCATACTTTTCTTTTCTGTCTGGGAATTTGGCTTCTAATGCATCAAACTTGTCATTGATAGCTTTTATTTCAGCTGTTAATCTAACACCATCAGTAGCGTATTCTTTACGCGCTTGAACAGTAGAGTCATTAGTACTAAACTCTTTAATGGCCATAATTAGCTCATTCTTAGCAGATTCTATCTCAACAGTACTTACGTCTGACTCATTAGCATTCTCAGCATTTTGGCTAGTTGTCAAGGAATCTACGTAAGCAAAAGCTTTCTGTAAGTTGTCCATACCTTCAGTGTCTAATCCACTGAAGTCTAAACTTTCATTTTGCTCTAACTGACTTAAAGCACTATCTAACTTCTGTTCATTGATAAGTATTTCTTGCTCTGACATGCCAGCAGTATTTTTACCGGCTTCAATTGCTTCTTGTAATATCTGTGCTGTTTGTTCATCTGTGAACTTACGGTCACCATCTATTTGTTTACTTAATTGAGACGTTGTAGTAGTAGTACCACTTATAACAGAGCCTGGAACTAAACCTGCTACGAAAGAGTTTGCCATACCCCATAAGAACTGGCTACTAGCCATGTCAGGTAAATGACCATTCTTAATTAAATCTTGGGCAGCTTCTTCAATTACAAATTGTAATGCTTCAGTAGTACCTTCAGTTAAACCTCCGGCAGCCATCTCTTTACCTATTACTTTAAATACTTGACCCGCACCATTCTTACGGAAAGAGCTATATAAAGTTTTAGTACCTTGGTTACCTAAGCCCATTTTCTTAAGAACTTTCAATGGGTAGAACATTTCTAATGTAGCAGCAGCTGAACCACCAGCTAAAGACATAGTAATAGCTTTAGCATCTCTATGGCCAGCTACTGCTACATCACCATAAATACCACCAGTTTCCATTACATTAGCAGCTAAGTAACCACCAACTGATGCTGACCTATTCTTAATTTTTTGTAATTGTTTCTTACGTATTTGTTTGTTGACATATTTCTTACCCATGTACTCGGCACCTTTACCAGCAGCATATCTTAAACTACCATAACCAACGGCTACGGCACCACCAGTAAAGTATGCAGCTAGTGCAACACCACCTATCTCAATGATAGATGGCATAGCTTCACCAAGTAAGCCCACTAACTTTCTCAGTGCAGCATCTGGATTAGACCAATCCACTTCTTCAATAGGAGGTAAGTGTGCACCATTACGCTGAGCTTCATCAATGTTATCTAAATAATGCTCTAACATCTTAGTAGCAAACTCTGTGTTTCCGGTTGCATCTGCGAGTAATGCAGCAAAACCATAACCGGTAGCTTGTAAGTTATCTACACCTGAACTAAAACTATCTTCAAAAACTTCCCAGTATGTATCCTTACCTTCAAGACTGTTAACTAAAGCTTGTTTTCTCTCATAAGCTTTACGTGTTATGGGCTGTCCCATTGAATCAACATATTGACCTGTTTTAAGTTGACCATAATCTACAGTCATAGACCTAGCTTTAGCTGCTATTCTTGCTTCTTTTTCTGATTTGTGTACACTAGTAGGTTCTATGTCACCTCTAGCAAGCATTACAGCAACTTCATCATCTGAGTATTGCTTACCATCCCAGATGGTAGGAACATTAACCCACTTACCATCTACCTCAAGTGTTGTAGATTTCTCAGAAACAATTTCACCATTTAAATAAAATGCAGGTCTTCCAAACTGTGTATTACCAACAACTTGACCTTCATTAGGCATCTTGAAGTTAGAGTAATTACTACCATTCTCAGCTTCGTATTTAGAACGTATTTCGTTTTGTTCTGGAGTGTTATCAAACCACCTAGTATTAAACTCAGGTGTGTTCATAGCATTGTATATATCAACACCAGTGAATGGGTTTGTTAGCGTAGCTTTAGTACGTTTATCTGTTGACCACTTTAATGATGTGGGGTCATATGTAGCATCTGCAACAATGCCATTATTAATGTCTTGACCTTCAGAGGCAACCTTGTCAAATAACTCTTCTGAACGTTTACCCATAGCAAAGATAACATCATTAGTTATCCTGTCTTCAGGCACATTCCATAACTTAGCATAGTGAGCACGTTGGCTATCCCTACCTTTACTTTCAGCTTTATAAAATGATGTCTCTGGTGCATCAATTCCTAGAGCACGTAATCCAGCTTCTTTATCACCTAAAGTAAAATAACCTGAATCTGCATCAGTACCTTTACCTTGTAAGTTTTTGAAAGTTACCCTGTTAGTACCTTGCTCTAAAAAGTTAGAATTACCTTGTTCAATTCGTGTAGATACATTATCTAAATAACTATTACGTATAGCTTCTTCTAAAAAGGTTGTTGAGTTACCTGAAATGTCAGATAATTTTTCACGTTTACGTGTACTTGTTGAAGCTAAACTCTGTATTTTACCTGCTACAACACTACTAAAAATCTCAGAAGATGAGGCCATAGTGGGAATTCCTTATTTATTTAGTTGCTTCTTTTTTTCTTTCTCTGATTCGATGAATGCATCTGTTTGAAATTTACCAAGTTTCAAGATATCCATTAAGTCTACATTTTCTAATTCTTCAACATCTTTACCACCATATATAAACTCATCGATACCTGACTCATCAAAAGTGAATGCTTGCTTAAATATTTTGATAGCTCTATTCTGTTCAGCCATTGTATAGTTATTATCTTTAAAGAACCCAGAAAGTTTATCAATAACCTCATCAGCAGGTACATCTGCTATACCCAAACTCCAGTTGCTTGTGGTACCTGCTTCTTTATTCTGTTTTATCATATCTGCACGATATTGATTTAAGTAGTCCTTACTAGTTTTACCTGAATTTTTTGCTTTATTTTCCGCAATAATTTCACTAATTCTATAATCATGTTTAATTTTTTCTTGAGCAGACCAACTAGGGTCAACAGGAGCATTAGCAGTCTTATAAGCTTCGATAACAGTATCTAAATTAGCAAATGAAGTATTAGGGTCAATTGATTGTAATAAGGCATTTCTATCCTCTTTAGCTCGCTTAATATCTTCAACAGAACCATCATCTGCAATTAGTGCCATAGCAGCAGTTAGTTCATTTGTTTCTCTGTCACTTCTATCTGAGCGGTATCTTTCAACAGCATCTCCAATACCTGAAATGCCAGAACTCAACATCTTATTACCTTGGCCCATTGCTTCTAGGATACTGGCACCGTTAGTTGGTGCTATGTTTTGCCATGTTACTGCCATAATATCTCCTTAACCTATGTTGCCATATTTAGGCACCAATGATGCCATATCTGTCCTACCTTGAGCTTTCTTCCAAGCATTCTGGTCATTTAGTCTGTTATTGATTGTAACAGCTTGAGACTCATAATTCTTGTTCCACTGGTCAACTTGGTTACCCATCATTTCTCTAGCCAGCTTAACTTGCTTAAGGCCCGCCCATGCTCCAGCTAATGCACCTGCACCTTGTAATGCAGAGCCTACGCTTGATAATGTGCCATTATTCATCCAGTTTGTGCCATTGGTACCTGTAGGGTTAACTAAACTATTATATTGTTTATCTGTAAAAGAATTAGCTGCCGGTGAACCTCCAATAATAGGTGCTTGATTGCCACCTATATATCCTGCAGGGTTGTTATTAAAACCTAAATTATTGTTGTAAGCCTCTAATGGGTTAGAGTTATTACTACCTCCACCAAACCAATTAAATTTGCCACTATTATCATCAAAAAATCCCATAAACTTCTCCTAAATGTTTTTAATTTTAAATAAATGTATCTCTATCATACATCAAAGTAGATATGAGATGTTAGTTTTTACTTTACGCTGATAACACAGCGAAGTCATAAGCTTGTTCATACATATTACCCGCCTCAATTTGGTCATATAAAATATCGTACTTACCTGTGTTATACATATAATATACTTCAGGTAACACAGGGTTCATTGAAGCAACTGTATCCAATGTTATCAAAGCTAACGCTGTACCATCAGCACTTCTAAATAAAGACTCGTTTAAGTCCTTCATAGGATTTGTTAAGTCTAAGTACTGCTGAGCAAAGTTTTCACTATCTTTACCAATAGCTTCCATATCATATTTATTTTCTTGTGTGATAACACTACTGATTAAATCAGCAGCAGTACCAAACATTTGAAGCATACCATTAAGACTATTAACATCAAAGTAGTAAACAGATAGTGCTATAGCAATAACCATTGCTAACTCTGGGCTAATAGCTTTAGCTATGTATAGAATAATTTCTTTAATTAAGTAGTATGCTACCATTTGAATGGCCATTTTTATTAACCATGCAGAAGTACTTTTTGATGTCCCCCAACTAACATATAAAAGGTAAATTGCAATAACAACTATTATTACTGCTAGTAACTTCATCCAGAAGGACACTTCAATTACTTCGTAGTGAGCTACATATATAGATGTATGTGCACTTGCTAAGAATAGACTAGACACATGTGTATTAGGTAAGTGTTTAACTAAATCATATGAGAAAGGTATCATCAAATCACCCTGATTAGCAATATTAAACTTAACCATCTTAAATACACCTGTAGCAGCATCTACAACACGTAGTAGGCCGATAGGTGCTTTAATGGTGTAAGCATTTAAACCGTTAGTTACACACTGATAGTATGTAAATTCTTGTGTAGCTGTTACATTTTCACCAATACGTAGAACTTTCAATAATGAACCAGAGTCATTTTTATAAGCTAAATCAGGTTTAAGCACAGTGTCAGAGCTAGTAGACCCGTCTGAGTCTAGTATCGTTGACGTATAAGATATGCGTACAGTTGGTTGCATTAAGTCACTAGCGTCAGCTACATAAGTAGACTCTTGTGCTAATGTTCCTGCTAAGAACTGTGCAACATCACTTGTATTATCACAGAGATAACCTACTGCGTATTTAGCTGTACCTGTAGAAACATAGTAAGTGCTTATAATATTATTACTGCTATCAAACTTAGTTGAATCTGTGTAATAAATACTGTTTATAACACTACCTGGAGTGGCATCTACGTCAGCTAACGTGTAGTGTGTAAATGTAATATACGCAAACCTAAATGCTGACTTGTACTCACTAGATGTAGTAACAATGGTGTTATAAGGCTTATCATCTGATGCTGGAGAAGCGTTGTATATGGCTTCTGTAACACCTTGATTACCATATAGTGATGAGCAGAATCTAAATAAGTAATTCATACCGATTTGTGATGTGTCCCAAACTCTTACTCCGAAACTCAAAAAGACATGGTCAACTTTATTTGTATAATCACTTATACCAGCATCTGCAACATCCTCCATAAGAGCAGTAATTGTGTCGTCAGCATCTATTCCTAACTTCTTAACAGTTGAACGTATCTGGTCAGCTTTAGTAGAACTAAATGCAACATCAAAGTTTTGATTATTTATTCGTAAAGGTACTGCTGGCAGTATCCCCATATTCTCAGATGATGGGTCACCAAAATCTAATGTAGGACTATCTAATACAGTATAAGTACCTGAACCTGACTTATATACAAAGTACTTATTCTCTAAAGGGTCACTGTCTTTAGCATATGTAACAATATAATGCAACCCTGTAGTTTTAGTTGGTACTTTATACGTTGGTACAATTGCAGTGCTAGGAGATATTTGAACTGTATGTTCCAAAGTACTAGGTTCATAGCTATCACTAGTAAGCTCATGTGACATAAACATAGTATCAGTGATATCAATAGTATGATGGGTTCCTACATACGTAGTTGAAAATGTTGTTGCAAATTTAGGGTTTGAAAAACTTAATGAGTAATCATCAGTAACTGAATTATATACAGTACCATTAACATCCACATTATAAGTTAAACCGTTGTACACAACGTTGTTCGAGTTTAAGGTGTAACCTTTGTTTTCTTGTAACCAGTATTTGACCCAAGGTACTACAAATAGTGTTCCTAAGAAAGCCTTACTAATAGTACAAGGGGTACCTTCTATTGTATTTAAAACTGCAACAACATCATCATAGTCCACAAACATAATGTTAGCTTCAATCTTGGGGAAATCCTCAAAATAGTTACCATCATCAATGTGTTTTACAAAACTTCTTATGTTCTTCTTACCACCAAATACTTGTGAGTATAAAACATTAGCTGGAATGTCTTCATTCTTAACGATTGCTTGTTCTATAGCATTTTTGATAGATGACCTATCAGGGTCTTCGAATAAAGGTTGATTTAATACATCAAACTGTTCAACCACTTGGTCGTCAAAACCTAGTAGCTTAGCAATGAAATCAACAATGGCCTCAATGACCGTTATGATTACATCTACTACAAGGGTGATTAGGCCAACTACTACCTCTACAGCAACTTCAACGATGTCTACGATGACATCAATTACAGTATCAATTACATCAACAACAGCATCAACAACTGATTCGATTGCATCAACAATTGCATCAACTACACCACCCATGTGTTATCTCCTGTGTATTTACATAAGGGTACTAACTTACGTAGGCTCTGCGTTTGTTATTTGGGTGTTTAGGTTACCTGTACCCGTTGCGTTAATAGCAGTAATGTTTGTAGCAGCTACTCCAGCTGTACTAACGTTAATACTCCATGCATCCATAAGTGTCTTAAGATACTTCTGGTCAGCATTCCACTTGAACCCTTTAGCTTGCTCACCATATAAATTGGATTGCTTACCTAAAATACTATCAGCATGTGGTGCTGTCTTAGTAGTCTGTTGCGTCTGTGCATATTCAGTAATTTCTTTCTGACCTAATACAGCGGATTCAGCATTAGTCTTTTCTTTACCTAATGTGAACGAAGCAGAGTTCTGTAAAGCACTCTGCATAGCTCCTAAGTACACAGTAGCGTAATCAGCACCCGTTATCCTACCTAAATGGAATTGTGCGTCTAAATGGATGTTTACGGCTTCCATTAGGTCATCAAAGATACCAGTACCTGTAACTACATAGTCTGCACTAGTGGTTAAGGCACTTCCTTGGGTTAAATCTGTATTAGCTACTGTCATAATATTATCCTACTGAACTTGTTGCTTTTTGTCTTACTGCAATCTTGTCAACTTCTTCCTGTGTTAAGTCATCTAGTACTTCAACATTGTATGCTTTAATCTTTTGAGGTTCCATAGTCTCTTGACCATTACGAACAACCTTTTTAAAGATTTGACATTCAGCTGCTTTAATATTTTCAAAAATGATGTTAGGAACGTGCCAACCTTCTTCATTATTAAATGGTACGTATTTTTTAACTACTTTACCGCCGTTAGCTACACTGTTACCAAAACTAAAAATCTCACCTGTTGACTCAAGTTTAAGTGGGTCATTAGGTCGTACGATAACTCTGATCAACTTCATAGTGTTATCTTCACGTAGACCTTCTAATTCAACCCCATTGAATTTAAAGTCATCTAGTTGGTCTGCTGTAATTAATACAGCTGTTGGTATTTCTTGTGTTGCTTCTGTTACTGCTTCCATATTATCACCCTCCGTGATAGGTAAGTTATTTAAAGCTTCTTCAAGCTTTTCTCTTTTTGAATTAAAGTGCATCTTAATACCGTTTTCGGCCAGCTTATCGCTTATCTGTTTAGATGTCATATCTTGTATATTCATAATTAGTTCCTCCCGGGAATTCTATTAGTAAAGTAGCCCGCCCGCACTTCGTGCTAACGGGCTACAAAGGTTAAGCTCTAGTTAAGCAGCTTTAGTCCACATGATACCTAGACGTTCAGGGCGTAATGCCATGAAGCCGTAGTACCATTTGATTGAGTAGAAACCTTTCTCGCCGTAAGGGTCGTTAAGGTCTGCAATCTCTTTACCTGGCTTCTTGTGAGTAGTAGTGAACTTCACAGTCTTACCATCAGTTTGGAAACCAATAGTAGTAAATGAACCATCACCAACAACTAACATCGGGTAGATGTCAACACTAGCAGCACCACCTTTAGCAGAGTACAACATCTCAGGAACTACAACGATACGGAACTGGTCTACAGTACCGATTTCACCGTTAAGGATGTTAGCAGCATCAGCGTACTTCTCTACACCAGTAAAACCAGTACCAACTGCAGATGTGGTATCAATACCTTTCATCTTACGCACAAGAGGAATCAAGTCAGGGCCAATGTACATTACACGTCCACCATTAACGGTCTTAGTGTCTGTCATACGAGAACCTGAAATAATCTTAGTTTGCTTAGGACACTTAGCGTTATCCAAGGCAATAGATAATTGCATGAAGTCTTCATAATCAACAGTTGCAGCAACAGTTGCTTTAGTAGTAACAGCACCAGGGTACTTAACAGTACCTGAGGAAGTTGCAGTGTTAACTAGGTCAACTTGTAATGCAGCTTCAGTTAGCTCAGTTGCACCTTGAACCATCTCTTCAGTGATGTGTGACATCAATTCTGAGTCTGAATCAAAGTCTAGAGACTCTTGAGTGTACTCAGTAAAGAAGCCTTGCTTCACGATAGAACCAGTAATTTGCGTACGGGTCATACCAACACGGTTAACTCTACCACCATTCTCAGTCAATGCAGGAAGACGGTCAGCAATTACACCGATGTCTTTAGCAGAACCATAAAGGTTACCAGAGTTCTTAAGAGCAACAACTGCACCAGTAGCAGCTAAAGCGTTAGCTGAAGTTGCGTAGTAGCCCGCAGTAGTAGATGAAGCAGCAGTCCAACCAGTACCACCACTCGTTTGCGTACCATCAATCTTCCATGAAGAGTACTTATCCTTAAGTACAATTAAACCAGCAGCATCTAAGCCTTGGTCATTGTTATTCAAATCATCTAGTAAAGGCTGGTAAACGTCTTGTTTAATAGTCTTACCATGATGCTTAGGCATTGCACGTACATCAGCCAAAGGCATAAAGTACTGCTTGTCGCGTACTGCAATTAGCGCTTTTTTGTAATAGAAATCAGTGCGAGCCTGTGCACCAATACTTGAGTCGGAACCTGTTCCGTATGTTAAAGCCATGATATTCTCCTATAAAGCTTTATTAAATTTAACCACTAGCCGCCATTTTCATAAACTCATCATCGGTCATCTTTAGATAATCCGGAGTAGACGAAGTCTTCTTGCTAGCAGTTTTCTTTGTAGAGCCTGCTGCTTTCCGTTTCTGGTTAAGCTTTGCAGTATCTACTTCATTTGCTTTAGTCTGTGGTACAGATGCTTGAGGTTGTTGATTAACGTGTCCCTCATTGACTAAAGAGCCCTGATGTTGGAGGTATTCTGCCACTTGTCTGTAAGCTACTACGTCAGGTACATTAGCTAATCTACCTACCGCACGCTCAGAGTCAATTATTGACTGAACCTTATCATAGACACCATTATAAACGTGGTCATTGATAATTCCGATAATCTCAGGATTTTCAGATATTAACTTCTTACTTTCGTTATCCCATTCTTTAGATAAAACATTTAATGTCTTGTCAAAAGATGGCGAATCTTTAATACTGTCTAACGCCTGGTTTATCTTAAACTCCATATCAGATACTCCATAGTCAGTAGGCTTATATTCTACTTCCTCGTCAGTATCTATATCTAACGGGTCAATGCCACTATCTTTAATAAGTTTAGCAATTGCTTGAGGGTTTTTCTTAGATAAGTCAATTAAGTTATTCAACTTTGCAGTATCTAACAAACCTTCTTTTTCTAACATGCTAACAATCTTCAGATTTGGGTTTAACGCCTGCATCTTCTGATTATAGTCAGCACCCTTTTGCATTAACGAAATAGCATCATCGACAGTGTCGACTTTCATCATTCGCTTGCTAGCCTTAAACGGTGACATAATCCGTTTATATGCACCCTCAAAATCTACTCCAGGTGACTCTTGAGTATCCTCAAGGATATCACTTGTTTCGGTATTTGCAGTTACATCTGTATCCTGAGACTCTGTGGAGGTATCATCATTAGTTGTTTCATCCTCCGATAGAGTATCCTCTATCGGGTCGGTTACTTCATCTACTGAGTCATCTTCGTCAGATTCATCGGTGTTACTTTCAGATACTACTTCTTCAGTAGTATCCTCATTCGATTCTGCTTCAAGAGTTTGCTCTCCATCTGCTTCATCAATCTGGTTAGTTTCTTGAGCTTCTAGTTCTTGGTCTAGTTCTTCCTCAAGCATACTTAAATCTTGTTTTAGGAATTCCTCATCCGTCATTCCTAGTGCGTTATCTAATGCCATTATGCTAAGCCCTCCTGAATAAGCAGTGCTTTAGTTTCTTCATCGTCAGCAAGTTGTTGTTCAGACTGTACTCCTCTTGACAATACACTATCGAAAAACTTCGCTAGTGAACCGATACCATAAATCATCTTATCGATAACCATTTGCTGCTCTTCAGTTAAGTTAGAGCTTTTAGCCATAACTAGTCTCGCAGCTTCTTCTTTAAAGTAATACTCAGTGATTACTTTTTTAAAGTCTCTATTCTTTTGTAGCTTAACCATACTATCTTTAACATCTACAAAGTGTTTTGACTCTGCCATATTTGCTTCTAATACTTCTATCTGTTCTTCAGTGTTCATCGTGTGTCCTCTTATTGAGATTTAAACAAGTAAAGTGTTTTACCGAATTATATCACGGTTTTTTAAACATTACCCTCCATTTAACACAGGGTCGTTAATAAGTGCATCTGCAAACTTATTATCCATCCCATGTTTTTGGTCGACTTTCTTCATGTTTTCCTCATGCTGGCGACCTACACCAGACTCTTGTTCCACGAAGTTAAGGTCTTCCAAGTCAGACTTACTATTAAGATTTCTATTCTTAGCCATCTCAGTAGCAGTCTTAGCCTTCTTGTATTCAACATCTACAGTATTCTCAGCAGCTTTAGCTTGTTCATTAGCTATCTGTGCTTGTAGTAGTTGCATTTCAAGTTGTGCTTTCTGTTCAGCCATAGGATTAGGTTGCGGCTGGTATTCTTTAATTTGTTTGCTTAGGTCAGGCATCTTACGTAAACGTGCAATATCCGCTAATATCATCTGTGACATCGCTGGGTCCATATTATTACCCATAGTTTGCAACATGAATGATAACTCTTGAGCTTTCTCATTATCTGCTTCAGCAGTAGATATGTTTAGTTTAATGTCATACATACCACCTAAGTCTTCACGGTTAATAGCAACGAACTCTTCATTAGTGACTCTGATAATCTCTTGGTCAGATAAGAACTCAGCGTTCATAGAGATAACTTTACGCCCTATCTGGTTAATACCATTAGCTAATCTACGTAGGATACCTAGCTCACGTTTAGATGAAGCATCTAGTGCTGACCTAATTCCAGTAGCTGTAGAACCTAATGCTTGACCTGTAATACCCTGACTAAACGCTTTAACGCCTGTAAGTGATTCAGCTTCATTGTTCTGAAGGTTAAGCATATTCAAGGCACTGCCAGGAATTTCTGGGTACACTTCCATGTGAAAAGCTTGTCTAGGGTCTACATTAGAATTAAACTTATAATCAGCACCCTGTTCAAACTTACGAGCGTTAGTTACGTCTAGTGCATCTTTACGGATACCCATCTGACCATTAGCACTTCTACCGATAATATCAATCATACCACGAGTTACAGCACCTACAATCTTCTGATTGTCTTCTAGTAATGCTCCATCAGGTTCACCATAGATAGATTTACGTCTAGGTAAGTATTGTATTGCTACAAATGGTAGCTTCTTATCTGGGAATGGGTTCTCATCCATTCTGATTAATGTATTACCTACCCATGAAGCTACAAAAGGTTCTACTTCACCTGTGCCATTAATATCCCAAAAACCCCAGTATTCATAAACTACAATCTTTTTACGTGCATCATCTTTAAACTTAAAGCTACTATCATCACCTGATTCAAAATCAGGTTCATTAAGTGGGCTACTGTTATCTAAAGATACGTACTTTAAATTATCATATCTACCATCTTTCTTAAGTTGAGACATTGATGTTTCAAAACTATAGATAACAAACTCAGCACTATTTAGGTCACCTTGACAAGTTGGGTCAATAACTACATTGTTGTAATCACACACCTCTAACTCAGGCTGATTCTTAATAATTTTAACTTGTTCTTCTATATGTGAACCTACCTGTACAGGCATAACTGCTGTACCACCTTGCATAGACATTTCATGTGCTTGTTGCATCTCTGGTGGGATTTCTTGTTGAAATCTCTCAGGGTCTTCTTGCATCATTGCATGTAACTGTTGGTGTACTTGGTTTGCTTCTTGTGTAGGTTGGAAATCAAAATCTGGTACTTCTACCTCTTCAATTTCTTCTTCGTACTCCCAACCTACTTTAACTACAACAGTGCCTTCATCCACAGCTGTGCGAATGTATTCATCAATAAACTTAGTTTTATCTATTTTGCAATTAATCTGATAGTTTAATACTTGGCCGTTTTGAATAGCAGCTTCTTTATCTTCAAATGTAGCTGGAGCTGTATTGAATAAGTCATCAGTAGACAGGAAAGGCTCACTTAATGCAGCGTATCGCCACTCAGCTTGTTTACGAATAAGCTTAGGTACAATCTTAGACCTACCCTTCTTAGCTTTAATTTGTTGGTCACCATTTAAGTTACTTAACCAGTTATCTATTTCAAGTACATGGTCAGTATGTGCTGACTGTGCTTCTTGGTAGTCTTGCTTAAGTTCTTCTAACTTAGGTGGGTTATCCCATTCAGTCAAGTTTTTCGGTTCACTTAAATCTAAATCTAAATCATCTTTGTCTTCTTTCATGATAATTTCCTAAAAATCAATTTTATATATCGGCATACCATTAATTTCAGTATGCTCTACTGTGTGTCCTGGGAAGAAGTTATCTTCTTCACCATCAAACAAACTACAATATGCATCTTTTTTTCTTACTATCTCTGTGAAGAAATACTTTAATAAGCTTGCTAAATTTACTTTAGCTTCAGTATTGCTTGCACATACAAGACTAGCAATAAGGAACCCGTCTAGTTCCCGATTATACATATAATAGATGAAAGCCTCACCTTTCTGCAATACTGTGCAATGGTGAAATTTAACCTCCACTACAAACTCTCCACAATAGCTGCTGAAAATACATTACCCATACCCGCACCTAAACTTAAAAATGTTCCACCTAATTCCATTATAGACATGTGCATTTCTACACCTGTACTTGGGCCCATTATATGTCCTATTCTACTTTTATAGTTTACAGTTTTAATATCACCAAGAGTTTCTGTGATTACTGCTTGCTCTATTTGATTGTCTTTTGAGTACGTAGAATGTGTTTTTACATAGTCCAAATGTCCATGGTGTGTATCTAATACATTTGAGATTACTCGTTTATAACCATCCCCAGTTGTTGTAATACCTAGTGGATTAGTATGTGTCTCAGCTACAATGGATATATCATGCAGTTGAGCTATTGGCATATTGCCTGTAACGTTTATTGACTCTTCTGATTCTAACACTGTGATATTAGCCCCTTGACCTAATCTAAACTTCTGAGCTTTACCTTCTTCATTAGCTAATAAGCATAGTTTATTCTCACCGAAGAAACTCATGTACTCCTCACTTGCACCATTATCACTAGCTACGACAATAACTCTGTCAAGTACACCTGACTTAATTAATGTGTTGGCTTGGAATAGTGCAGCATGTGCTGATATACAAGATGTAGAATCAGTACTTACATACTCTGTACCACCTAGCTTATTAGCTAATTGACCTGCATAAATCTGAGTCATACCTAGTGGTAGCATTCTATGCTTAGGGTATTTATCTGTTAAAGGTATAGTAGTGCCATATCCCGTCCACACAGAACCGCCAGTTGATAATATTAACCCCGTCCTACGCGTAGGTAAAGCTTTTAACTCATCCATAGAAGATGTAATTGCACCATTAGTGCCTGCTAAAAGATATTCTACAAACTCAGACGGTAATATCTTTACGCCTAGAGCTACCCGCATACCCCCATCAGATACTTGATGGATGTACTGAGGATATTGTACATAATCAATCAATGTAGTATCTTCAGAGTATATGGAGTTTAGGTGTGTAATGTACATATTAACCCATCACCGACCTAACAGAGTGTTCAAGCTCTTCTGCGGTGTAACACCGTGTCTGATATTTTTTAATGAATGCAACAATAGTGTGTCCAGTAATATCTTTATTATCCTCAAAAAACTTTTTACCATCTTCCTCAGATACTCCAAAGGTGGTATCTAACCACATAAATAACATCATAACACCTAAACTATCTAAGTTGGTGTCTAAAATACTCTGGTCTAACGATGTAATCGGTACAAAGTTATCATCATTATGTTCGTACTCACTTAGTTTATTAATAACATCGATAAACTCAGCATCTGTAATACTATTAGAAGGCATAGACTGCTCCTTTCATGACCATTGTGTGGACAGCTAATAGTGGAATGATGAATCCTGCCCAACCAGCCCATCTCCATGTTTTATTTAACTTCCAATATTCTTCAGGTATTTCATCTACTGAATTGACCCCTCTAAGTAATTTACGTTGCTTCTTCTGTATAGGTCTCAGTACACCTACCCATATAACATAAGTTAATATCCAATATAATGCGCCTAAGTGTACCCATAGTGTATCCAGTAACTCTGGATTACTATGTAACTGTAATGCTCCTGTTACAAATACTAAAGTGCCAGCCACACTGTAAAACAGTGTGTCTGACTTGCCCATATAATCCGCTATGAATCTTACAGCATTAATACTACCTGAATCAATAGCCTTACATCTCCACCAAGGTGTGATTATCGTATTAGCTGCAAACAATATTACAGATATGATATGTAAGAATTTAATTTCAGTATAGTACTCTACAAACATTTATTACTACTTACCCCAATTTTTTCTAAACCAGTTTGCAATACCTGAGAAATCAACTTCTTGCTTAGGTTGTACAGGACTAGGGGTACGACCATACAACACATCAATTTCTTGTTGTGACATACTAGGTACTTGTCCAGGACTAGAGTTATTCCAATTAAAGCTTTTATTATTGTAAGTACGTCCTTCTGGAGCATCTGTGTAAGATGGCCATTTATCACCCCCTGCTTCAATAGGCAATCCTGTTACTGGGTGTATCGGTACACCCTGCCACTCTTGGAAAGTTTGGTTATCTGGTTTTGGTACTGGAATTACTCCAGTTTTTATGATACGACCAGTACTATCTTGATCAAACTGTTCTATATCATCTGAAATAGATTTCTTACGCAGCTGTCTCTTTAAGAAACCATCTGGGTCATTCATAATCTTAATAATAGCTCTATTATTAGCTGAATTATCAAAACCAACTACTGGTTGTATAGGTGTGACCACATTACTATTAGAATCTGGGTTTTGATTTTGCCATTGAGTAACAGCATCTTTTAAGGTTCCATCAATCCCCCCTACACCTTTATTATTTATTGCTGATACTTTTGCTGCTTTTATAGCATCATCTACTTTTATTTTTGTAGCAGTTTTATTAATGGCTTCATTAATAGCAGTATTCCTGTCTTTAGTAGAGTTTGTTGCAATAGAGCCTGGATTAAATCCTAATCCTCTATAGATTTTTAAAACCTCTTTGTTATTAGGGTCAACAAACGCCTGTTGGCCTTCTGCATTAGTTAACATAATCTTTCCCTCTTGTGCAGCACGCCTTGCTTCAAGTCCATAGGGGTCTAAAGCTGCTGCCATTCTAGCATCTTCAATTTTTTGTTCATTTTTAGCGCGTTGTGCTATTTTGTCAGCTTGAGTACTCATGATATTCTCCTAATATTTAATTACTGGTAATTGTAACTTTTGTAACTGTTGAAGAGCTTCTGTAGCACCATCCCAACCTCTATTGTTAGGTTGTCTAGGCTCAGGCATAGGAGGTCTACCTTGCTTCATTAACCATTTATTGAAGTCATTAACTGTGTTATCAAACTGTTGTTTTTTAGCATCTTTTTCTTGTTGTTGTAGTTGTAAAGCTTCATGAGCTTGTCTACTACCTTCAATTTCATTTAAACCTGATTCACGACCATTTATAGGGCCCATAGGATTAATACCATTCTTCATATAATGTTGCATTTCACGTACAGCATTAAATTCAGCAGTTTCAGGGTCTTGACCCTCTCTAATGTTTAAATCCAAAATCATCTGCATATAGTCAGAATTATTGGGGTGTTGTTGGTTATCTTGATATTGTTGAAAACTAACGTTTCCCTGATGTTGTGGCATATATTACTCCTAATATTTAGTTTTACGTTTAGTTGGTTTTTTCATTCTTTTAGCTGGTTTTGCATAAGACATTTTAATTCCTATTTATTTTTACACGTACAATTACATGGTTGTTGCGATTGTACCATGTTTTGTTGGGGCATAAACATCTGACTCCCTGTTTGAAATGCTTTACCTGGCATCTGCATCATTTGTCCAAAAAAGGCTAAACTTGATACAGTTATAAAAATACCTACTAAAAACGCTGTTATTGAACACTTGCTCATAATATCTTCCTCGGGTCTTTAACCATAGTTTAAGATTAAGACTAGCATTAAAACTACGAATAAACTAATCTGTAGTTCTATCTTCATTTCTTCATCCTATGTTGAACATAACGCCATGCAGGTGTCTTTTCAGT
>Ga0233439_10001249_pt1 | contig 33321 bp, 33 predicted proteins | sample SI_123_September_6_FD_182713 | JGI IMG/M metagenome (GOLD analysis project Ga0233439, IMG submission 182713) | Seawater microbial communities from Saanich Inlet, British Columbia, Canada - SI_123_September2016_100_MG | ecosystem: Environmental > Aquatic > Marine > Inlet | place: Canada: British... | reverse complement strand
CAGGCCGCGCATGGTGGCTTCCTTGGTGGCCCGCACCGCCAGGGGGGAACAGCGCAGGATGTCATTGACCCAGCCTTCAACTGTTTCATCCAGCTTATCCAGGGGCACGACTTCGTTTACCAGACCCAGTTCGTAGGCCCTTTGCGCCGGAATATGCCGCCCCGTCAACATGTAACCCATGGCCGGTTTCAGACCAATTTGCCGGGGCAGGCGGTGCACACCGGCGGAGCCTGCGATCAGACCACGGCGTGGTTCGGGCAGGCCGAATTCCGCATGCTCGGCAGCGACGATGATATCGCAGGCCAGGGCCTGTTCCAGGCCGCCGCCCAGGGCGAAGCCATTGACCCGGGCAATGATGGGTTTCGGGAAATGCCAGCGTTCGATCAGGGAGGTGGATTCTGCCGCCAACTGTCGCCAGTGCGCCTTTTGCGCATCGTCGGCATCCCGCTCCCGGGCGCGGTGTTTCAGGTCCGCGCCGGCGGAAAAGGCGCGCTCTCCGGCACCCGTTAGGACGGCGAGCCAGATGTTATCATCCGCCTCCACCTTATCCCAATGGCGGGACAGCTCCCAGCGCACTTCAGGGTTCATGGAATTCATCGCAGCGGGCCGGTTCAAGGTGATCCGGGCAACATGATCTTTGACCTCGAATGTGGTGACGTTCTGGTCTTCGGATGCCAAGCTGTTCATTTGGGGGCTTCTCCAGTGACTGTTTGTGGCTGATTACGGTCGCATGGCGTGGCTTGAGGTTCCCGGTTTGCGCAGGGGGGCAGCCGTATTGGCAAATTCACACAACAAGCCACGGGTATCGCGCGGGTCGATGATTTCCTCAATCCAGAAGGCCTCAGCCGAGCGGAAGGGAGACCGCAGCTTCTCCAATTTTTCCGTAATCTCCGCCAGTTCCGCATCGGCGTCGTCGGCGGCGGCAATATCGGCGGCATAGGCGGCCTCAATCCCACCTTCCAGGGGCAAGGAACCCCAGCGGCCTGATGGCCAGGCATAGCGGGTGGTAAACCGATCACCCACCGTATGGGCCGCCCCGGCCACGCCGAAGACATTGCGGATGATCACCGTGCACCAGGGCACGGTGGTCTGCCAAATGGCGCTCATGACGCGGACGCCTTCCTTGATAACGCCGCTTTGTTCCGCTTCCAGGCCCACCTGAAAGCCCGGACAATCGGATAAATTGACGATGGGCAAATGGAAGGTTTCGGCCAGGTCGACAAATTTTTCCACCTTGCGGCAGGTATCCGCCGTCCAACAGCCGCCATAGGACATGGGGTTGGAGGCCATGAAGGCAACCGGCCAGCCGTCCAGGCGGGCAAAGCCGGTGATCACCGACTTGCCGTATTCCTTGCCCATTTCAAAGAACGAACCTTCATCCACCAAGGCATTGACGATGGGCCGCATCTTGTAAATTTTGCGAATATCCCGGGGAATGGCATCGATCAACCATTCAACCCGGCGGGCGGGGTCATCGTCCTGGGCCCCGCGCGGCGGCAACGCATGTACGGATTGCGGCAGGTAGGAGAGAAACCGCTTGGCACATTCAAAGGCCTCCTCCTCCGTAGCGACCGCATGATCCACGGCACCGGCGCGAAGCTGGATCTGATAGCCGCCCAATTCGTTCTTGGTCAGGGTCTGTCCAATGCGGTTGACGATGGGCGGGCCGGCAACGAACATTGCCGATTTATCCTTGATCATGACGGAATAGTGAGAGGCGGCCAAATGCGCCGCACCCAAGCCGGCGACGGAGCCCAGACCCAACGCCACCCTTGGCACCACGCCCATGTTCGCGACAACCATTTCCCAGCCAGAGACACCCGGCACATTGGCCCGGCCCGTGGTTTCAATGGTTTTCACGGAACCACCGCCACCCGAACCTTCGACCAGACGCACCAGGGGGATTTCCAGGGCATTCGCCATGGCCTCACAGGTTAGGTGCTTGCCCTTGATGGTGGCATCGGCAGAGCCGCCGCGAACCGTGAAATCATCGCCGCAGACGACCACTTCGCGGCCGTTCATGCGGGCCTTGCCAAAGACGAAGTTGGAGGGGACCAGGCCCTCCAGATCGTTCTGGCCGTCGTATGTGGCCATGCCGGCAATTTTGCCCAGTTCACGGAACGAGCCGTCATCGACGATCAACTCTATCCGCTCGCGGACGGTATAGCGACCGCCGTCCTTTTGCCGCTGGGTCCGCATCTCGCCGCCCAGTTTCTCGGCAAATTCGCCCCGTCGTTTCAACTCATCAAGTTCCGGCTGCCATGTCATGGGCAGTTACCTCCCTGCAATCGTCTGTGATATTAGCTGTTATTTTAGCTGTGATTGGACCCAGGTTAGCAGTTCGCACCTGGGTCGCGAAACGCGAATATGAAATGATCAACCGCGATACGATTGCGCCAGCGATCGAAAGACGTTCCCTAATTCGCCTCGCCGTTTGGGGTCGTATTCAATATGAATTCGGCGGTTGTTCTAATGTCCCGCCACAATTCAAGGGCTTCGTCCTGACCATGCGACCGCAGCTCTTCAATACGTTGATCTATCTGATGCAAGGCTGATCGACCATAGCGTTTGATCATCAAACTTGCGGCCTCTTCAGCATTCTTTCGACGGGATGCCACAATATCCTCTTACATGCTTCTTGCGGATCGTCTGACCACTACGCTACTCTGTCGCACCTATCATTGATGTTGATCAATATGATGCTGGCAGGGTGCCTGCGTTCCGTGGTGCATGGGGAGATTTTTATGGCCGATGAACATGGGCCAAATAGTTGTGTAACGTGCCCAAGGCGACAGCTGACAGAATGGCGAAACCTGGAAACCGAACACCTGGAATTGGTCAATCGCCACAAGCATGACCGGATATTGAAGCCTGGCGAAATCCTTTTCAACCAAGGTGACGAAAGCGAAGGCATATACTGTGTAAAAGATGGCCTGGTCGGCGAACGTCGTTTCGACGCGGAAGGCCATTCGATTTTGGTGCGCCTAAACCATCCAGGCACAACAGTTGGTTATCAGGAGCTGTTGTCAAAAACCCCGTTTCGCAATTCAGCGGAGGTCCTTCAAGACAGTCATATCTGTTTTATTAACAAATCGATTGTGCAGCAATTGATAGAGGGCGCGCCATCTGTCGGCCAACGCTTTCTCAGGCGAAGCTTGAAAGACGCGCAGGACCTGGAAGATTCATTCGTCGAAGTGCAAACAATTAGCGTCAAAGCAAGGCTGCTACACGTTCTGATGATATTCTATGAACGCTATGGCCGGCTCGACCCAGACGTCGGGCATGTTTTTGATATTCCCGTGGCGCGCCAGGATCTGGCCGCTTTGGTCGGTGCTGCGCCGGAGACGATTTCGCGCACCACCCGACAACTCCAAGCCGACGGGCTCGTCCAGTTTCCTGGTGTCCGAAAAGCGATAATTCCCGACCTGGATTTAGTCTTTGACGCCATCGGCGCCGACACCTGATTGCCAGTGGTCGCGCCGGCTTTCTTGGGCCGTGGTCCGGCGCGGCGGCGACGGTCAATTGCGGCTTGACGGTCGGCTAATGGAGGTGAAGCGGAGATCAGCCAGAAGCCACTTCAGCTCCCCTTTGTGCCAAAAGGCGACATGCCAAGTGGCTGCGGTTGTGTTATTTGATGTGGCCTACCGAGCTATGTCAGCCAGCGCCCTCGTTGGCAATTTATCAAGTAACGAACTCGGCTGACGCACGCAATTCGTTGGCATAAGAACTGTGGCAGTTGTGCCCCGGCCTTTCTCGCTTTGCAGCTCCAAAGTCCCGCCATGGAGTTCCACAAGGCATTTTGTCAAGGGCAGTCCCAAGCCCGTACCTTCATACTTGCGACTATGACTGTTTTCCACTTGCCCAAATTGCATCATTGCTTTCGGTATATCTTCCAATGCCATACCGATGCCGGTATCAATTATCCGGATGATAAGCAGTTGTTTCCTTTCACAATGTGCGGTGAAGGTAACGGAGCCACCTTGCTCGGTGAATTTGATAGCGTTCGAAAGCAGATTGACAAGGATTTGCATGATCTTACGACGGTCCGCCATTATTTCGGGCAATTCAGGAGACAGTTGAGTGATTAAGCCGATGCCGCCCTTCTCTGCAAGGTGACCGACAAGCAAGACTGCGGACCCGGCCACTTCGGCCATATCGATAGTCTCGATATCAAGCTTGCTTTCACCGGATTCTATCTTGCTCAAATCTAGTATATCATTGATCAAACCCAACAGATGCCGCCCCGAATAATGAATGTCACCGGCATATTCCGCATATTTCGGGGAGTTTATTGGCCCCAGTGCCTCGTCGCGAATAATTTCCGAAAAACCCAGAATGGCATTCAAAGGCGTACGCAGTTCATGGCTCATATTTGCGAGGAATTGAGATTTGCTCCGGTTGGCCTTTTCGGCACTGTCTCGGGCTTCTTTCAGGTCACGCGTCAGTTTCGCCAACTTGGCACCGCGTTCCTCTAATTCTGCTTTGGTTAGTTCTAGTTGGGTGACCCGTTCTTCCAGTGCGCGCCGGCTCACCTCTAATTCATTTTCCATCATAATTTGGCTAGTAATGTCCGAGCCGTTGCCGCAATAGCCTACGAACTTTCCAGATTCATCAAATACAGGCACGCCATTGATAGACAGCCATACCACTTTGCCATCGCTTTTCGTTCGAGGGTGGATAAATCGACGAAACGGTCGTCGAAGCCGCAAATTTTCAAGATGTTTCGCCCAGGCGTCCTCGTCCACATCGGGCACACCAGTTTCTTGCCGCGTTTTGCCCATGAGCGTACCCTGCTCGACGCCGGTAATGGTGGTGAAGCGATCTGAGAAATAGCTGAAGCGCAGATCCTTATCCATCTCCCAAAACCAATCGGATGACGCCTCGGCAAAACTGCGGAAGCGTTCCTGATTATTTAGCAGTTCACGTTCACGCCCCGACCGTTGCGTTGCAGCAGATCCAGGCCCAGTTCCCGTTGCAAGCGGGATAATTGATGAGAGACGGCAGTTTGCGTCACATTCAGCTCCGCCGCCGCCTTGCCGACACTGAGGTGCCGGGCGGTGGCCTCAAAAAATTTCAAGCCATTCAGGTTCGGTAAACGCGCCATCGCAGTGTCCTTTTCATGATAATATGTCATGCATTTGCGACAAATCGTCGTTTGTTTCATAGCGTGATAAGACCGATATCACAATTGTAAGCACGGAAAACCAACAAATAGTCTAGTTCAACCTTGGCGTTCCAAAGGCTTACTCATGATAAAACATACATTATAGGATATTGGAAATGACCACGAATTATCAAAACAGCCGCTTTTCCGGCGAACCTCAACAAATTGTCAGTGGCGAGATCACGACTTGGGATGAATCTGCGCTGCGGGAGGTGGCGGAACGCTCCCGCGCGGGGGAAATCAGACGACTATTCAAATGGCTGTTCCGGGATACGGAAAGCAACGAATAGAGCCGTCATGTCGAGAAGTAATACCAAAAGGATTTCCCGATGCCTGTCGTAGAAACCGACGAAAACACCCGCGCCCCCTATCAGCTGCCAATGCCACCTGATGCGCTGCCTGAGATCGTCGTTCCTGACGCTCTATCAGAAAATGACGACCGGATGTGGGTTCAGCAGACCGAGCACGTCTTCTTTCGGCCCTTGTGTCTGAATGTCTCGCAGGGCTATTGGATGAACTTGCTGAAGGTGACAAAATCCGGCGTCCTGTCTCGGCACCGGCACCCCAATGCGGTGCATGGGTTTGTGCTGAAGGGGCGTTGGCACTATCTCGAACATGATTGGGTCGCGGAAGAGGGCGGCTACGTCTATGAACCGCCGGGCGAGACCCACACACTGGTGGTGCCGGAAGACATCGATGAAATGATCACCTATTTCCAGGTCAACGGTGTGATGTACTATGTCGACACCCATGGCAAACATTTGGGATACGAAGACGTCTTCACCAAAATCGATATGTGCCGTGCTCATTTTGAAAACGTTGGCCTTGGTGCCGATTTCGTACAGCAATTTATTCGCTGAAATTAAAAGGATCAAAAACCGAGATGACGCGACTTCATTATTTTAAAGGCCGGGGTCGGGCGGAAACAACCCGGTGGATGTTGGCGGTAAGCCGGATCGATTTTGAAAATGTGGCGATTGACACGCCGGAAGCGTTGGCCGCATTGCGGGCGACGGGCAAGCTGCCTTTCGATCAAATGCCACTTCTGGAAATCGATGGCCTCAACCTGAGCCAATCCAGCGCGATGATCCGTTACCTGGCGCGCCGTGGCGGTTATTATGGTGAGAGTGATGCGGATGCGCTGTGGTGCGATATGATGGCAGGTGCCGTCGCCGATTTCGCCGAAACTTCGATACAGGCGGCGTTTCAACCGACCGCCGAAGCCGCTGTGGAAACTCTTAAGGGCAGGTTTGCAAAATTTGGCCCAGTGTTCGAAGCTCGGTTGGCGGACAACGGTACAGGGTTCTGTGCTGGCGCGTGCCTAACGTTCGCCGATGTTGTCCTTGCTGAGGCGTTGAGCGGATATCTTGAATGGGTGCCGGGCCTCCTGGTAGACACCCCTCTGTTAGCTGCGTTGCATGGCCAAGTTCTGGATCTGCCGGGGATCGCCGCCTACTTAAATTCGGCGCAGCGTTACCCGATGGCGGGCGATACCTATGTGATCGACGCCGCCCGCGTCCTGCAACGTGCTCTGCCGACACATTTCTCTGACCAAAACAGATTTGTTCCAGTGCAATAACCCGGCGTGGCTTAAGGTCTCTGGTCAGGCGTCAGCATGGAATTCTGCAACGTACCCCCTCACCCCATCACCGCGAAATTGGTTTGTACTTGATCCTGTGGGGTTGGTCGGCTTCGTGGCCCAGGCGGCGTTTGCGGTCTTCCTCGTAGGCTTCGTAGTTGCCTTCGAACCATTCCACGTGGCTGTCGCCTTCAAAGGCCAGAATGTGGGTGGCGATGCGGTCCAGGAACCAGCGATCATGGGAGATCACCATGGCGCAGCCGGCAAATTGCAACAAAGCTTCTTCCAGAGCGCGCAGGGTGTCCACGTCCAGGTCGTTGGTTGGCTCATCAAGCAGGATCAGGTTGGCGCCGGATTTCAACATCTTGGCCAGATGCACCCGGTTGCGTTCACCGCCCGATAGTTGCCCCACGGGCTTTTGCTGATCCGCACCGCGAAAGCCGAACCAGGTGCAATAGGCCCGGCTGTTGACGCCGCGCTTGCCCAGCATAATTTCCTCTGCGCCGTTGGAGACTTCCTGCCAAACCGTGGCCTCCCCCGACAGTGCGTCGCGGGATTGATCCACGTAGCCCAACTGAACTGTATCACCGACCCGCAGATCGCCTTTATCGGGGGTTTCCTCCCCCACCAGCATCCGGAACAGGGTGGTCTTGCCGGCCCCGTTGGGGCCGATCACACCGACAATGCCGCCGGGCGGCAATTTGAAGTTCAGGTCGTCGATCAACAGGCGGTCGTCGTAGGCTTTTTCCAGGCCCACAGCCTCGATCACCAGATCACCCAGGCGGGGCCCTGGCGGAATGACGATTTGCGCCCCTTTGGCGCGGGCGCCGACGTCCTGGGCCAGCAGTTCGTCATAGGCCCGGATACGCGCCTTGCTTTTCGCCTGGCGGGCCCGGGGGGATTGCTGGATCCATTCCAGTTCATCCGCCAGGCTGCGCTGGCGGGCCTCTTCCTGCTTGCCTTCCTGTTCCAGGCGTTTTTGTTTCTGTACCAGCCAGCCGGAATAATTGCCTTCGTAGGGAATGCCCTGGCCGCGATCCAATTCCAAAATCCAACCGGCGACATTATCCAGGAAATAACGGTCATGGGTGATGGCCACCACGGTGCCGGTATAATCGTGCAGAAAGCGTTCCAGCCAGGCCACGGATTCCGCATCCAGATGGTTGGTCGGTTCATCCAACAACAACAGATCGGGCTTTTCCAACAGCAACCGGCATAACGCCACCCGCCGCCGCTCACCACCCGACAGTTTGGTCACATCCGCATCACCCGCTGGGCAACGCAAAGCATCCATGGCGATCTCCAATTGGCGGTCCAGATCCCAGGCGTCCTTGGCGTCGATCTGTTCCTGCAATTCGCCCTGTTCTTCGATCAGGGCGTTCATTTCGTCGTCTGTCATTTCCTCGGCAAAGCGCAGGCTGACAGCCTCAAACCGATCCAGCAGATCCTTGGTTTCGCGCACGCCGTCGGTGACATTGCCCAGCACATCTTTTTCCGGGTCCAGCTCCGGCTCCTGGCTCAACATGCCCACGCGGACGCCTTCGGCGGCCCAGGCCTCCCCGATGAATTCCGTCTCCTTACCGGCCATGATCCGCAGCAGGGTCGATTTACCCGCGCCATTACCGCCGATAACACCGATTTTTGCGCCCGGAAAAAACGCCAGAGTGATGTCTTTCAGAACTTCCCGGCCACCGGGGAATACCTTGCGCAAATTGCGCATGGTGTAGATGTATTGATAAGACGCCATACCTGATTAGCCCGCCATAATGTGATGAAGTCGTTGAATAATGCCGTCAGATACCCGTCTCGGGACGGTGAAGTCAATATTGCCGTACGAAATGGAGGGTAGTGCGTCAGTTTGAAAAAATTGGAATCGGAGTTACTGTCACCGAAATCAAACCAGGAGAACACCCACAATGTCCGCATTTGAAAACCGCGTCTCTTTTGTAACCGGCGCTGGCTCCGGCATCGGCGAAGCCATGGCGCTGAAGCTCGCTGGGGAAGGCTCCACCGTTGTCTGCTCCGACATTAACGAGCAGGGCGCGCAGGCCACCGCCGCGCGGGTCGAGGAATTGGGTGCAAAGGCTGTGGTTAGCGCGCTTGATACCGCCAACGAGGAGGCGGTGAAGGAAGCGCTCACCAAGACGACCCGCGATCTGGGCCGGTTGGACGTGCTCATGAACAATGCAGGCGTTGGCGGCAAGAATTGGGAGACGACCACCGCCATCAACCTGGATGGCGTCTACTACGGCCTGATCCACGCCTGCCCGATCATGGCGGGCCAGGGCGGCGGCGCGATCGTCAACACAGCCTCTGTCGCGGGTCTCGGCGCGCTGATGCGGCCCTTCGAATATCACGACGACCCCGTCACGATCGAAGCCGCCAGCGCCTATGTGGCCAGCAAGCATGGTGTTGTCGGGTTGACCAAGCAATTCGCCGTCGCCTTCGGCAAGGTCGGTGTGCGCGTCAATGCGATCTGCCCCGGCTATATCAAGACGCCCATTCTTGCCCCTATGCTCGAGCGTGAAGGCCATGAGGATTTCCTCAAAGAGCTGCACCCGATGGGGCGGCTCGGCCAGCCGGAGGAAATAGCGGAAGTAGCTGCATTCCTCGCCAGTGATGCCGCCAGCTTCGTCACCGGCGTCGCCATGCCGGTGGATGGTGGCTACGCCGCGCGCTGAGCCAGCTCTGCCGCCGTCGGGGTTACACCGTGTCACCGTAATTTCGGATCACGCATTAATGCAAAATGAAAGACCTGACCCCAATCCTTCTTATGGTTTGTGCAGGCATCGCAATCACCCCCGTATCGTGATCTCGACAGCATTTTCATCAACACCAAAGGTAGTGGCTAAGCCCTTTTTGGCTTCGGCTATGGTAAGGCCGCTTGGTTCCTTCTCGTCGATTGCTTTCAAATTTTTTGCAACAACGGGCTCCCGCACTTCAGACAACGGCTGAAAATCCAATGATCTCAGGTCAATTTCAAGATCGGCCAATGTCGTATATCGAACTGGGTTGCGGTCGCCGGTCCACAGCTTGTCCATTGCTATTTCTGCGACTTCCTTGAACTGAATTACGAGGCGACCTGGACTTTCCACTGATGGCTTCAATCCCTTAATCTTAGCAATCAAGAATCCCTCCCCATGATTAGTAGTGTGTCTCGATCCTTCGTGGAAGACATTGCGACAGCAAACCACAAAATCTGTAACCGCAACTATTTTTGGGTTCAGTCTCCAGTCTCCACTTCCACCAATTTGACGAAGTTCCTCTGCGCTCTTCGCCGTCAGAACCATTACCACCGTCTTTGGCGCTTCTAAGGTAATTTGACCCGCGTCGACGCTGCGACTGATCGTTTTCTTGGAAGCGCGGCCAGGTATGTCCGCGTCAGCCTCTGTGAGGGCGTAGAATTCTGCCACGGTTTTTCCGTCAGCTTGCGCCATTAGCTTGAAGTGTCTGTCGCGTATGCTGCCAGGCCTTACGTTTATGCTGGGTGCGGGATCAACCACATGAATTATGCTCTGGGTAAACTTGGTCATGACCTTCTCCTACTTACCTGGTATCGATAGAACACCATATAGAGTCTAAATTATAAATGTCTATATAATTTTATATATAAATTTATTTTTTATTTTAACATACTGATAATAAGCAATATATTTTGACCGTGATTGTGGATTCGGTTTTTTCTGCATTGATGTTTTGTGGGTTCTGGAGGTATTGTCAGCGTCGCAATTGCGGTGACAGTCAGATACCCGGCCAAGGCCCGTGAAGTCAATATTAGCCACAGTAAATTCATTCACCCGCCGTTCAGGTCGGTTGGGTTAGGATATGGCATGGTTCAACGATGTCTCTCCATATTGGTTTTGATCACTGTACTGGCGCTGCCTGGTTTGGCCCGCGCGTCGCATGCTGTGGCCGGACCCGGCGTTTGGCGCGGGGAGCGCGCGGAGCAGGTTGTGCCCCGTGTGGCAGCGGGCAAATGGCAGCTGGCGCAATCTAAGCGCAACAAGCAGCGCAAGAAAAACAGGCGTGATCACGACCGCGCCCGCGATGCGGTCAGTGCGGGCGATGTGCTGCCCCTCCGCCAGATCATGCAATCCGTCGGGCGGCGTTACCCTGGGCGTTTGCTGGACGCGAATTTGGGGCAAAATCGGCAAGGGCGCTGGATTTATCGTATAAAGTTGCTGGCACCTCGCGATCAGGTGCGGCGGCTGACGGTGGATGCCAAATCAGGCCGTGTCCTGCAGGGCGGGAGGTAAGGCTGATGCGGCTTTTGGTGGTTGAGGATGACGCGGATCTGGCCCGGCAATTACGCGGGGCCCTGGTCGATGCGGGCTATGCGGTGGATCTGGCCCATGACGGGGAAGAGGGGCATTTTTTGGGCGATACGGAGCCCTATGATGCGGTCATATTGGACCTGGGCCTGCCCACAATGGATGGTATCACGGTGCTGCAACAATGGCGGCGGGATGGCCGGGACATGCCGGTTCTGATCCTGACGGCGCGGGACCGCTGGTCCGACAAGGTATCGGGCATTGATGCGGGCGCGGATGATTATCTGGCAAAACCGTTTCATATTGAGGAAATGCTGGCCCGCATCCGGGCCTTGCTGCGCCGGGCTGCGGGCCACGCCAGCAATGAAATCGAATGCGGGCCGTTGCGCCTGGATATTGCCGCCTCGAAAGTGACCCTCGATGGTGGCAACGTATCATTGACGGCCCTGGAATTCCGCCTGTTGTCCTATCTGATGCACCACCAGGGCAAGGTTATTTCCCGCACGGAATTGGTCGAACATCTGTACGAGCAGGATTTCGATAAGGATTCCAATACTATCGAGGTTTTCGTGGGCCGCCTGCGCCGCAAGACCCAGGCCGGTTTGATCGAAACCGTGCGCGGCCTGGGCTATCGCCTTGGCGCTTCCGATAACGGTGCTTCCGATGATGGCACCTAAATTATGAAATTCGGCGGTAACTCCCTCCGCCTGCGCCTGATCGCCATGGCAGCGCTATGGTGCGCCATTGCCTTGCTGGTGGCCTGGGCTTTGCTGTCGGCCTTGTTCGCTGATCAGGTGCGGCGGGGTTTCGATGACAGACTGGCCGCCCTTTTGGAGGGCCTCGTCGCAGCCAGCGAATGGGACGGGCAGGACGGCCCATTACCCACCTTGTCGCCCGCCCCGACATCTGTTCCGTCACCAAATCCGTCACCCCTTCCGTCTTTGCGCCGCCCTTTGCCCGACCCGCGTTTCCAACAGCCCCTTTCGGGCTGGTACTGGCAGATCAGCGACGGGGAGGCGCCCCTTCTACGCTCCCGCTCTTTGTGGGACGGCGCATTGCCCCGGACCCTTGGGCAAAACCGCAAAAGTGGCGTGATATTTCAGGATATCGCCGGGCCTAACGGCAAGCAGCTCCGCATGGCAGCCCGGCGTTTGACGCTGACGGGGGTCGACGGCGTGGTTCTGTTTCAATTGGCCGGGGATAGCGCTGCCGGCACGGCCGATATAGCGCGCTTTGATAGATTGCTGGCCATTGCCCTGGTTATTCTGGGCCTGGGTCTGATTGGTGCCATGGTCCTGCAGGTCCAGATCGGACTGCGCCCCCTGGCCCAGATCGGCCGTTCATTGGCGGCTATCAGGGCCGGAAAGGCGGAACAATTACAAGGCGTGTTCCCAACTGAAATTCAGCCCCTGGCGGATGAAATTGACACCTTGTTGGGGCATCAGGCGGCTGTGATCAGCCGGGCCCGAAGTCATGCGGGGGATTTGGCCCATGCCTTGAAAACCCCCCTGGCGGTCTTGGGGAATGAAGCGGCGGAGGTTGAGGGTGAATTAGCTGCCCACGTCCGCCGCCAAGTGGTTGAAATGCGTCGACAAGTGGACCGCCATCTCTCCCGCGCCCGTACGGCTGCTGCCGCCGGCGTGCTTGGTGCCCGTTGCGAGGTTGCGCCGGTGGTGGCGGAGCTGGCGCGGGTGCTAAGTCGCCTGCACCAGGCCCACGGGGACGGAGGGGACGGCGGCGTCCAGATCACAGTTGATGGCGCGACCGATTTGGCCTTTGCCGGAGAACGTGAAGATTTGCAGGAAATGTTGGGCAATCTGATGGACAATGCCTGCCAATGGGCCCGCGGCCTAGTGCGCGTGAACATCAGTTCCCAGGCCGGCACGCTGGTCATCGCGGTCGATGACGACGGTCCCGGCCTGCCGCCTGAACGCCGGGCCGAAATGTTGGCCCGCGGCGGCCGCTTGGATGAAAGCAAGCCTGGTTCCGGTTTAGGCCTGGCAATTGTCGCTGATATGGCGGGGCTTTATCAGGGTAAGTTGGATCTTGCCGCATCCGACCTGGGCGGCCTTTCAGCGCGCCTGACACTGCCCCTCGTGGTCCGACCCTAACGGGGTAGCCTCAAATCTGTTTCAGGACACTTATTGCAAGACGCTGGGCCAGTTCTTGTCGGCTGCGACAATAAACGCATCCCGGTTCGCGATCCAGGTTTTCTGAATATCGTGGGAATAATTCAAATACAGCTTGCCGTTCACTATGGCCCATGCCGTCGGATCAATCTTGGCGGTGGAGTTCTGTGCCACCGCATAGGCGCAATAGCCACCATATTGCGGCGCGTACTTTTCAGGCGCGGCGACAAACATGTCCCGATTGGCGGCGGAGGCGAAGCGCCAATCGGCACCTTTCCATTTGGCGGTATAGTCCCCACTACCTTCCACCGGTTTGCCCTCGGTGAAATAGGCGACCGGGTCATAGCCGCCGATGGCCCGGCCCAGCCAATTGCTGTAAATTGCATCGGCTGCATATGCCGGTACCGTAAAAAGCATGGCGATGGCCAGTGCCAGAGCCGAAAAACGCACGTTCTTGATCAACATGATCTATTCCCTCATACCCGATCTTTACCATCCTGGCGGATATAGACGCCAAGCCATCATATGAATTGCTTAATATGTAGGTGATATTTGTACAAATCAAAGAAAAGTTATTCATTTTCCGAAACTAGGGTGGGCTGGGAAAATTGTTGACTAAAACTATATATTAACATGCCAATAGTGGCGTCGAATGCGGCGACTGGATCGGCAGGATGCAACTGAACGAGCTTGGATCGACGACAAAAATTTGCCAGCAACTCGCTACGGCCTGGGCGGCTTGGCGGGGCGACAAGATCATGCCGGCACGCGCCGATATGCAGCTGGAAGATATTGTCGAGATTCTGCCCTGGATTACCATTGTCGATGTTATATCCGAGACGGAGCTTACATTTCGTCTGGCCGGTACCATGATCCGTGAGGTCATGGGGATTGAACTGACGGGCCGTAATCTCCTCGAAATAACGGAGCCTGAGTACCAGGCCGCCAGGGGTGCGGGCATTGTACAGATTGCCCATAAACCTTGCGGCGTCGTCTGGATCTGGAATATCGCCTTTCAAAACCAGGATTATCGACCAGCGGAAATCTTAAGCCTGCCCGTGCGGTCGAATAAGGCCGGCCAACCGGTTCAATTGCTCAGTGTCATGGGTCTGTTGGGCCGATCTGAAATGCTCCGCGCCATGGACCACCTGCAGCAACTGGCGCCGTCCGAGCAGGCGAGCTTCATAGATATTGGTGCCGGGATACCGCCTGCACGGAACTAATCGCCGCCCGCGCCCATGTGTTTGAAGTATTGCTGTTCCATGCCCCGTTGGTTTTCATAGATGGAGCCGCCGTGAACCGCTAACGGATAAGGCATCCGCACGGGGACGTCTTCCAGGCGCGGGACCAGGCTGCTTTCACCCCGGATCACCCATCTTTCAAATTCGTCATAGCCGTCACGCAGTCCGGCCAGGGGCCAGGCATCGACGGCGGTCATTTCCCAGATCATTAGACGCCGTTGCCGGTTCGACCGATTGGCGGGGGAGCCATGCACACAGCGGGAATGAAATATCAACATATCCCCGGCCCTACCGGTCATTTGCGCGGCCTGATCGAAATCCAATGAATTCGCGGCCAGATCCAGCGCACCGCAAAAGGCACCATCTGCATGATGATCGAATATGGGCCCCTTGTGGCTGCCCGCCATGATCCCGAGGGAGCCGTTGTCGGCATCCATGTCATCCAACATTATGGCGACGGTCAGTACGTCGTCGTTGGTATGGGGGTAAAAGGCCCAATCCTGGTGCCATTCCACAGGCGCGCCATAGCCGGCCGCCTTAATGTTGATCTTGCCCCCGTACAGTCGAATGTCTTCACCAATCAGGCCGGCCACCGGGTCCGTCAGATCCGTGTCGCGGACCAGGTCTTCGAACGCCGAAAAATGTAAATGGGGCGTCTTAATCCGCCGCACACGGGGCGCATTTGGTTTATGGCTGGCTTCCAGATCATAGATCTCGTTGTGATCCTCTACGCCGGAGGCGGCCTGGACAACACGGTCGGTCTCGGCCTGTATCGCGCGCAATTTTTCGGGGCTCAATACGCCCGGGACGCGAAGAAAGCCGTTCTCGGCGAAAAAATCTTTCTGGGCCTGTTCAAGCAACATCGTTACCGCTCCATCGCAATTAGATCGTCAATGTAGCGTATCTGGCTAATTTGGTAAATCAGGACGAATTGACGCTGGCGCGCACCTGTTCCAAATGCGCTGAGATACATAAGAATAGAGCAATTGAACCAATCACTTAAGTCGCCCCAATCAAGCGAAGTTGGCTACTCTGGCTAATTGACAATTGCGCCGGTACCGATGGCGGCCTTGATCAGGGCCAGCGCGTCCTTGCTGGCCCATTCGGCAGGTCCCACAAGACGGCCGATTTCCCGGCCCTTGGCATCAAGCAGCACGGATGTGGGTAGGCCATAGGCACCAAAGGCCCTTTGTGCCTTTGTGGTTTCGTCAATAAAGGCGTCCAGGTGTTTGATTTCGTTTTCTTCGTAAAAGGCTTGCACCACCGCCATCCCCTTACGGTCGGATGATATGGCGACGACCGTAAAATCCGCACCGCCAAGGGTTGCCTGCAACTGGTCCAGATCTGGCATTTCCCGGCGGCAGGGTCCACACCAGGTAGCCCAAAAATTCACCAGGACGACCTGCCCCCTAAATTCGGCCAGACTACGTTTTTTGCCGTCGATATCGCGAAATGTTATGTTCTTCGTCGGCAACGGCTTGGCTGTGGGGTTGAAATTCGCCAACGCCCCGACGGCCCATTTCGAAAGGTTGGCCGCGTTGTTTTCGGCCAGGCGATCCGCCAGGGCAAATTGGGCCATGGACAGCAGCAAAAAAATGCTCATGGTGGCGACAAATGGGAACCGAGTAATATTTCGCAATGTAACCACAGCCTCCTTAGCAGGCGGGAGTAACTAGATGACCGACGACAGGTCGGAAGACAAAAAACCGGCACCGAACGCCGCCACAAACCCTGCCAACGAACTATGGGGCGGTCGGTTTGCGGGCGGTGCCTCAGATATCATGCAGCGGATCAATGCGTCGATCTATTTCGACCGGCGTTTCTACCGCCAGGACATCGCCGGCAGCCGGGCCCACTGTAACATGCTTGTGGCCCAGGGCATCCTGGATCAGGACGATGGTCACGCGATCTTGAAAGGGCTTGATCAGGTTGAGGCCGAGATCACAGCCGGCACCTTTGAATACGACCCGGCCAAGGAAGACATCCACATGCACGTGGAGGCGAGGTTGGCGGAGTTGATTGGCGAGGCGGCGGGGCGCTTGCATACCGCGCGCTCCCGCAACGACCAGGTCGCGACGGACTTTCGCCTCTGGCTTCGTGACGAGATCGATGCCCTGGACCCTGCCTTGCGGGATTTACAGACGGCAATGCTGGACCGGGCGGAGGAAAATGCCGATACGGTGATGCCCGGCTTCACCCATCTACAAGCAGCGCAACCGGTGACTTTTGGCCATCATCTGATGGCTTATGTGGAAATGCTGTCACGGGACCGGGGCCGTTTTGCCGATTGCCGCCGCCGTCTCAATGAAAGTCCCCTGGGTGCCGCGGCCCTGGCCGGTACGTCGTTCCCAATTGATCGGGCCGCGACCGCCTCCGCCTTGGGTTTCGACCGGCCGACAGCGAATTCCATGGATGCGGTTGCCGCCCGGGATTTCGCCATGGAGTATCTGTCCGCGGCTGCCATTCTGTCGGTGCATCTGTCCCGCCTGGCGGAGGAGATTGTCAATTGGGCCTCGGCCCAGTTCAAGTTCATTACACTGGGCGATGGCTTTTCCACCGGGTCATCGATCATGCCCCAGAAACGCAATCCGGATGCCGCCGAACTGGTCCGGGCCAAGGCCGGGCGGGTGATCGGTGATTTGAATGCCCTGCTCATCGTCATGAAGGGCCTGCCCATGACCTATTCAAAGGACATGCAGGAAGACAAGGAACCGGTTTTTGAAGTGGCCGATACCCTGACCCTGACTGTGCCCGCCATGACCGGAATGCTGGGCGATCTGACGGTCAACCGTGAGATCATGGCGGCAGCGGCGGGACAAGGTTTCACAACCGCGACGGATTTGGCTGATTGGCTGGTGCGGGAATTGGGCCTGCCGTTCCGGAGGGCCCATCATGTTACCGGCAGCCTGGTCAAAATGGCCGAGGCGCGCGGTGTCGATCTTGATGCGCTGTCCCTGGCCGATATGCAAGGGGTTGAGGCGGGCATTACAGAGGCGGTCTTTGCTGTTCTGGGGGTGCAGAATTCCGTTGCCTCCCGAACCAGTCTGGGCGGCACCGCACCGGTCATGGTTCGGGCCGCCATTGCTGAAGCACGGGGTAAGCTATGAGCAGGGCGGGCATGGACCGCCGAAAATTTGTCCGCTTGATCATGGGCGGGACAGTGCTGTTGCTTGGCGGTGCCTGTGGCAAAAAGGGTCCGCCGGAACGGGCCGATGGCAGTACCAACATGAAGGTCGATGGAAAGAAGCGGAAGAAAGCCAAGACGGGACAATAAGGGCAATGGATCATTTTCAGTATCGAGACGGCATCTTGTATGCTGAGGACGTGGCAATACCGGATATTGCCGCAGCCGTTGGCACGCCGTTCTATTGCTATTCCACCGCGACCATGACCCGGCATTATCAGGTTCTGGCCGGTTCCCTGGAAGGTACCGGTGCGCGCATCTGTTACGCGGTGAAGGCCAATTCGAACCAGGCTGTGATCCGTACCATGGTTGAACTGGGTGCTGGTGCCGACGTCATTTCGGGCGGTGAATTACAACGCGCCATGGCGGCGGGTGCGACGGCGGACAGCATTGTTTTTGCCGGCCCGGGCAAAACCAGGGACGAATTGGCCCAGGCTCTGGCCGTCGATATCTATCAATTTAATGTGGAGAGCGAGCCGGAGCTGCGCCTGTTGAGCGCGGTGGCCTCTGAAATGGGCAAGGTTGCGCCGGTGTCCATTCGGGTTAATCCGGACGTGGATGCGGGCACTCACGAGAAGATCACCACGGGGCGCAAGCAGAACAAATTCGGCATTCCTATTGATCGCGCCATGGACATTTTTGATCTTGGTGCCTCTTTGCCCGGTTTGGCCATGTTGGGGGTGGCCATTCATATCGGCTCCCAAATCACCGATCTGGCCCCGTTTGAGGAGGCTTTTGACCGCGCCCTTGGTCTGGTGGATGAACTGCGTGCCGCCGGCCATGATATCAAACGCTGCAATCTGGGCGGCGGCCTGGGCATTCCCTATAGTGGCGAAACCCCGCCGCCGCCAGCTGAATATGGCGCGATGGTCAAACGCCTGACCGCCAACCGTCAGCTCGACCTGGTGTTGGAGCCGGGCCGCGTTCTGGTGGGCAATGCAGGTATTCTGGTGGCCCGGGTGATCCATGAAAAACATGAAGGCCGCCGCTTTGTCATCATCGATGGGGCCATGAACGATTTGATCCGCCCGGCCATGTATGACAGTTGGCACGATATTGTGCCGGTGCGCGAAGCGGCCCCCGATGCCATGATCAGTGCGGCGGATGTGGTGGGACCCATATGTGAATCCGGCGATACCCTGGCCAAGGGCCGGCCCATGGCACCGCTTGCTCCCAATGATTTGATCGCCGTGCGCAGTGCGGGGGCGTATGGTGCTGTCATGGCATCTACTTACAACAGCCGCCCCCTGGTACCGGAGGTTCTGGTTCGTGGCGATACCTTTGCGGTGATCCGCCCGCGCCTGGATATTGCCGACCTGATCGCCCTGGATCAGCCGCCGCCCTGGCAGTCCCCCTAACGGCAACCCGGAATAGGACCATGGAAACCCCGAACAGCACCAAACGAATGCTTGCCCTGGCGCAGGTGGTGCTGTTTTGGGAAGCTTTATGGCCTGCCCTGTTGCCGGTTTTGTGCGTCGGTGGATTGTTTATCGCCGTGGCATTGCTGGAATTGCCGACGGCCTTAAGCGCCCTGGCAGGTCCCTATGGCGGCTGGCTGCATAGCGTTCTGCTTGGCCTGTTCGCCCTATTGTGGATCGCGGCTGTTTGGTTGGGCCTGCGATCCTGGCGCACGCCTGATGGCGATGCTGCCCGGCGCCGGGTGGAACAGGACAGCGGACTGGCGCATCGGCCTTTGGCGAGCATGGAAGACCAACTGGCCAATCGTCACGATACATTCGCCGCTGCCCTGTGGAAGACCCATCAACGTCGGGCCAGGGCACAATTACAGAACCTGTCCGTGGGCCTGCCCCGGCCGGGATTGCCCAAAGGTGACCCCTGGTCCCTGCGCGCTTTGGTGTTTTTGTTGCTGGTGGCGGGGTTGTTCATCGGCTGGGCCGATGCCCCGGACCGTCTGCGGGCCGCCCTGGCACCTGATTTCAGCAACCTTGGCGCGGTGCAGGCGGAGTTGGAGGCCTGGATCAACCCACCCGATTACACCGGCCTGCCACCTGTGAAGCTTAATCCCGAAAGTTCCGAGCCCGTGGCGGTGGTTGAGGGCAGCACCCTCATGGCCCGGGTTTTTGGCGGCGGGGAGGTCCCTCGCCTGTCCGTGGATGGCGCGGTAACGCCATTCGAGAAAATCGACGAACGAAATTTTGAGATCAGCCAGACCATAATCGCGGGTCTGCGTTTAAGCGTCGCCTCGGACGAGAAGTCATTGGCGGATTGGCCCCTGTCGATCATCGTTGATCAACCTCCCGTCATAAAAAGCCATGAAGCACCAAAGGTGACGGCCCGACAGGCGGTGCGCCTGTCTTATGAGGCGACGGATGATTATGGCCTGGCCCGGGTCTGGGCGGAGTTGAGCTTGCCAGGGGTTGAGAGTGCCGCCCCCATCCCTCCATTAGAGCTGGAACTGCCGGTCTCCCCGCCCGGCGCGGCGGCGGCCAAGGATGGCGGGTTCTTCGATCTTACCCCCCACCCCTGGGCCGGCCGGACGGTTCAACTGCATTATCTGGCCCGTGACGAAAAGGGCCAGACCGGCCGGTCGGCGGCCCTGACCCTGCGCTTGCCGGAACGGCAATTCAAACATTTGGTGGCCCGGGCGATCATTGAACAGCGGCGGGATCTAAGCCGTAACCAGGACAACGGCGGGGATCGTCGTATGGCGATCGCCTATGCCCTGTTCGCCATCGGCTCCGGCCCTGAAACCTATGGCCACGACCAAATCGCCTACCTGGCCCTGCGCACGGCGGCGCGGCGTTTGCAATATAGCGGTGATGAGGCGGTGCCGGCGGTGCTGGATTTATTGTGGCAGGTCGCCTTGCGGATCGAGGATGGCTCCATGTCCTTGGCGGAGCGTGAGTTGCGCGCGGCCCAGGATGCCTTGATGGCGGCGCTGTCGAATGGCGCTGATCAGGCGGAGATTGAGCGTCTGATGGATGAGCTGCAAAAGGCCATGGAAAAATATCTCCAGGCCTTGGCGGATCAGGCCCCGGATGGGGATCAAGCCCAAGGCCCGCAGCAGGCCGACCCCAACGCCCGCACCATCGATGCGGATGAGCTGCGAAAGATGATGGACCGGATCAGAGAGTTAAGCCGGCTTGGTGCCACGGATGCAGCGCGCGAGATGCTGCGCCAGCTGCAGGAGATGCTGGAGAATTTGGAGGCCCGCAAAAGCACCGCGCAAAGGCCCGGCAATGGCCCCGGCCAAAAGGCCATGAACCAACTGGGCGATTTGTTGCAAAAGCAGCAGGAGTTGATGGACCAAACCTATCAACAAACCCCGCGCCGCCGCCGCATGCCCTGGGAAAAACGCCAAGGCGAGCGCGAGGGCACGGGTGAAGGCCAAGGCCAAGGGCAGGGGAAGAGTCAGAGTCAGGGCCGGGGCATGACGTCCGGCAAGCGGGAGGCTATGCAAGGCCTGTCCGGCCGCCAAGGTAATTTGCGCCAGCAATTGGGCGATGTACTGCGGCAATTGGGCGAGGGCATGGGCCGCATCCCTGAGGCCATGGGCGGCGTCGACCGCGCCATGCGGCAATCGCAACAGGCCCTGGGTTCAGGCCGGGGCGGTCAGGCACTGTCGAACCAACGCCAGGCCATCGAAGGTCTGGCGGAGAGCTTTCGCGAACTGGCCGAGGATATGATGCGCAACGCCGAACAGGACGGCCAGGGCACCGGTCAGGGCCAAATGGACCCCGCTGGCCGCCCCTATCAAGGTGGCGGCGCGGAAACCAGCCGGGTCATGGTGCCCGACGGATCGGACCTGCAACGGGCCCGCCACATCCTGGAAGAACTTCGCCGCCGCGCCGGCGAACGCGCCCGCGCCAGGTTGGAGCGGGATTATATCGAACGGTTGCTGGAGCGGTTTTGAGCGGGGCGATGCCTTTGTTGGGCGGCGGCTGTTAACCTATAATTTTAACATAATCTAAGAAGGTGTTTCCCATAATAGAGCCTTTCGAAACGTAACTTTGAGGGCATGTTATGGGGCATTTTTTGAAGGCCGCTATTGCGGTATTTTTGTTGTTTTCGGTTAGCGGGTGTATCACTTTCTCTGATAGATCCAGTGCACGGCAGGATGACACGGTGCCGGTCGTCGCGAACGATAATTCGCGGATGGATCTGTTGCAATTGCCGGCCCAATTATCGGGCCTGGCGTTGGGCTATATCAACGTAGCCTCGGATTTTGTGGTTGATTTTGTGGGCAGTCCGCGGCCGTTTGGCCCGCTTTACCTGACCCCGCCAAAGACGGCGACTTATCTGGATGGCACCCGGCCAACCTCTACTGACGGTGAAAGTATCGCCTTTAGGTCCGCTCCAAGGCGTGCTCAATAATCGCCTGAGCACACGCATCCGGGTCTTCCTGGGCCATGAGGTGGAGGCAATTGGGCATGATGCGGGCCTCTCCGTCGGCCATGTTTTCGGCGATGGAGGCCATGGTGCCCGGGGCCCAGGAATGTAGTTCGGGCAGGACGTTCTGGTCCGTGGCGAAGATGCGGGCGCGGGTTGTGACGGATGCGGTTTGTTCGAAAATACCGCTGTCGGGGCAGTTGGCGTAAATGGCGGATTCTATAATGCCGGGGCAGCGTAAGTTCAGGCCGCCGTTGCTGTCAGATTCCACCGCAGCATCAAGGTAAGCCGTCATCATATCGGGTGCGAAACGACGATAAGTGATGATTTTTTCGACCGCGTCACGCAAGGCCTGTTGGTCGGGGAAATGGCCCTGACGTCTTGCCGCCCAGCGGATGAAGTTTGGCGCATGGGCCAGGGCGGCATCCCGTTCCGGGTGGCCTGCGGGGGGATAAATGGGCGGTTCGAACAGGGTCAGACTGTCGAAAGGTGCCTGGCCCAGGTCTGCCTCCAGCAACACCGCTGCCAGGCCGCCCAGGGAGTGGGAGGCGAAATGCAAAGGCTTCGTTGGGCCGATTATTTGCCGTATCCGGGCCGTTAGATGGCTTAGGTCTTCGGCAAAACGGACCATGGCGAAATCATGTTCAAGATTATCCAAAGACCGGTCGGAGGCACCATGGCCCCGGGCGTCATAGGCGAAAACCTGGAAATGGCCGCTTAACCGCGCCAGCAAGGGTTGATAACAGCCCGCATTGAAGCCGTTGGCGTGGGCCCAGATCAGTGCGGGTGCATCGCCAAGTGGATCTTTGGGCGCATTGTGGAGTCGGTAGGCCCGAACCGCGAAATCATCGGTCGAAATAATGGTGAAAGCTTCGGCAAAAGAAGCCGGCAGGGTCGGCGTCCGCATGAGTTAGTACGCCAATTCCTCAAACACGGGATCAACGGATTGCCCCCAGGCACCGTTGTAACGTTCCAGCAAAACCTCCGCCGGGGTACGGCCCGCCGCTACTGTTTCCTGCAGGGTTGCCAGATACTCGGTTTCATCGGCAGAGGTAACACCGGGTCGGGCGCGGGCGCGCAGACCCTCCATGGCCACATCCAGTATGGGACCGGCCAAATCCAACATGGTACCGCCGCCCAGAGTGCCCTTCTGCGGTAAGGGCGTGGCCAGGCCCAGGCGGGGGACCTCGTCCCGCATTCGTGCCATATCCTCTACCGTGAAATGCTTGACCAGATCCCAGGCAGCCGATTGCGCCGCGCTGTCATACAACAGGCCCACCCATAGGGCCGGCAAGGCGCACAGGCTGGCCCAGGGGCCGCCGTCGGCCCCGCGCATTTCCAGGAATTTTTTCATGCGTACTTCGGGAAACAGCGTGGTCAGATGATCTTCCCAATCCTTGATGGTTGGCTTTTCACCCGGCAAGGCAGGCAGCTTGCCGGCCATGAAATCCCGGAACGACTGTCCCGTGGCATCGAGATACTTGCCATCCCGATAGACAAAATACATGGGCACATCCAGGGCATGGCGGGCATAGGCCTCGTACCCCATATCGCCATCAAAGACGAAGGGCAGCATGCCCGTGCGGTCCGGGTCCGTATCGGTCCAGATCTGGCTGCGGAAGGAGAGGAAGCCGTTCGGCTTTCCTTCGGTAAAGGGTGAATTGGCAAAAAGTGCGGTGGCGAGTGGCTGAAGGGCCAGGGAGACACGAAATTTCTCCACCATGTCCGCTTCCGAGCCGAAATCCAGATTAACCTGCACGGTACAGGACCGCAGCATCATATCAGGCCCCAGATTACCCTTGGTGGGCATATAGGCCAGCATCAGATTGTAGCGCCCCTTGGGCATGACGGGGACATCTTCCCGCCGCCATTTCGGATCGAACCCTAAACCCAAAAATCCCACATCCAGGCCCTGGGCCACTTCCTTGACCTGGGCCAGATGATTATGCACCTCAGCACAGGTCTGATGCAGGTTTTCCAATGGTGCGCCGGAGAGTTCAAACTGGCCGCCCGGCTCCAACGTGATCGAGGCACCGTCCTGGCTCAAGGCAATGACATTGCCCGCCTCGGACACGGGTTTCCAGCCAAACCGCTGTAAACCTTCCAACATGGCCCGGATACCTTGGGGGCCGTCATAATCGGCCCGGCCCAGATCAGAGCGGCGATAGACGAATTTTTCATGCTCCGTGCCGATTTTCCACATGTCCTTTGGCTTTGCGCCATCGGCGATATAATCTACCAGCTCGGAAAAATCTTCGACTGGCGGCAGCGCGCCGGTTGTTTTATCAGACATACAGATTAACCTCGGCTTGCCGTCATCAGGCCTGCCCGCTTCCAAATATAGGGGCCAATACTATTCGAGTTAATCTATGCGGCGCTCGGATGCAAGGGCGGATGCAGGGGAGACGTTGTCTATCGATTGTCACCCAATATCGCCTGCCACAGGCTAAGGGCCGTGACGGCAGCGGTTTCCGCGCGTAAAATACGCGGCCCCAATGACATGGGCACTACAAAGGGGCGTTGGCGCAGTGCATGGCTCTCGTCTGGGTCAAAGCCGCCTTCGGGGCCGATAAGTATGGCCCAGGGTGTTGTTGGCGCATCCGCAAACCCCTGTAGCGCTTCCAGGGGCGGCGGTGCGCCCGCCTCATCACAGAACAGCAGGCGGCGATCCTCGGGCCAGGCATCCAGGATCTTATCCAGGGATTGGACGGTGTGTAATTCCGGCACGGAAAGGCGGCGGCATTGCTCCGCCGCTTCCGCCGCCGTCGTGCCCAGGCGGACCAGATTAATCCGCTCCACCGCCGTGCGCCTTGTGGTGGTGGGCAACAGGGCCGTGACCCCCAATTCCGTCGCCTTTTGTACCAGATAATCCACCCGGCCCCGCTTTATGGGGGCGAACAGCAGCCAGATGTCAGGTTCAGGTGGTTGGCTCAGGCTTTGTTCCACCAGCTGGAGGGAGGCCCAGCCCTTGCCAATGGTATCAATCCGGGCCCGCCACTCTCCATCCCGGCCATTGAACAAGGCTGCCTCATCACCGGGGCCCAGGCGCAGGACAGACCGCAGATAGTGCGCTTGCGGCGCTTCCAGCCCGACAACGCCGTTCGAACCCAGGTCATCCGTGACGTATAGGCGGATCTTGGCCCGCGCGAGTTGCTGTTGTTGATTTTTCGCCATTATCCCAAAAAACCAAAAAAAGTTTCATCAATCCGTTATCTTAGCCCTATGACGCCGCCAGAAACACCAGCTTCATTTACCGATATTCCCGACCAGGGATGGGTTGCCCGCCATGCGCCCACGCGCCTGCGGCCCTATTTGCGCCTGGCCCGCCTGGACCGGCCCATTGGTACCTGGTTGCTGTTGTGGCCCTGTTGGTGGTCTATTGCCATGGCAAGCAACGGGCAGATGAATAATTGGCCCGATTTTTTATGGCTGTTGGCAGCATTTGCCCTGGGCGCATTGGTGATGCGCGGGGCGGGCTGTGCCTGGAATGATATCACGGACCGTGATTTCGATGGCCAGGTCGAACGCACCCGTGGCCGCCCCATTCCCAGCGGCGAAATTTCCATTGGTCAGGCCGCCGCCTTTATGGTGCTGTTGGCCCTGATCGGCCTGAACATCCTTTTACGCCTGAATACCTTTGCGCTGTGGATTGGCGTGATGTCCCTGGCCCCGGTGGTGATCTACCCCTTTATGAAGCGCATTACCTGGTGGCCGCAGGTTTTTCTGGGCCTCGCCTTCAATTGGGGGGCGCTGTTGGGTTGGGCCGCCGTGCGGGGGGAGCTGACCCTGGCGCCGCTGCTATTGTATCTGGGCGGCATCGCCTGGACCCTGGGCTATGATACCATCTATGCCCATCAGGACAAAATGGATGATGCCCTGATCGGTATCAAGTCATCGGCCCGGGCCCTGGGCCAGCGGACCCGGCCGATGTTGTGGGCATTTTATGGTGCAGCGATTACGCTGTTTGCCTTGGCCGGTTGGCTGGCGAACCTGGGCCCGCTGTTTTTTGCCGGCGTCGGGGTGGCGGCGGCGCAGTTGGCCTGGCAGGCGGGGTCGGTTGATATTGATGATCCAGGCGATTGCCTGGCCAAATTCCGTTCCAACACCTGGTTCGGCTGGCTGGTGTTCGCTGCCGTGCTGCTAGGGATCTGGTAGCGAAGTATGGGATAGCCGCGTGGTGTCGAAACCGGGCAGGCTCAGCTGATCCGGCAGGCCGGGGATATATGTCAACGCCACGAATTCATAGGCCAGGCCCGTCACTTCCACCGTAATCAAGGGCGTCACCGTCTGCCCTGTCCCGCTAATATCCAAGCCGCTATCTGCGTAAGTGACAATAACGTTATCGCCGGTAATGCGCGATGAAACTGCCTGCATGGCGGTGAGGATGGCGGTAAAGGAGGCCGCGCTATCAGTGGAACTGCCGCTGCACGACACGCTGGCACCGGTGCAGGTAATCGGCGTCGCATCCAGATCGTTCAGGTCTATGATCGGATCCTGGATCAAGGCCTCGCGTAGGCCACGTCGGGTCGCCTCGGAAACTTTGTGATAATCGAACATGATCAGACCAACTTCGAGAGAGCCGATGGTCAACAGCAACAACGCCGGCAGGATCATAGCAAATTCGGTCGCTGCGGTGCCACGACGGCAGGACCACCAATTTCTAATCGTCCGGATCAATCTTTTGGGTGTGTGGATGATCATGGCCTAGTTTCCGACAAAGGCTTGTTCGTGGGAGGCCTTCATGGTCAATGTGGTAAAACCCTGGCTTTCCAAAAACGTCAGGAAAAGCGGCTCGTACGGCACGCTCGCCACGACCCGGATAACTTCATAATCAGTGCCACTGGCAGTGTGCGTCGACGTTGTCACAGCGAAAGAAGACGAACCGTTGGACCAGCCGGGCACAACAAAATCGGCAGAGCCGTCAATTGTACCGGTTTTCACCAAATTGGCGATGGTGGTCTGGGTGGTGCCCGATAAAGGCAGGTCGGACCGGGCCGCTAACATGGCGCCGACGCGGAGGCTTTTGTCCAAATCCGTGGATTGATTTAGGTAATAGCCGAATTCAAACACACCGACCATGACCAGGGTCAGCATGGGCGCCAATATGGCGAATTCCACGGCTGCCACCGCCCGTCGGCAGAACAGGGCGGCTATCGCTTTGGTTTGCCAGCTATTGAATAAGTTGAACATTGATATGAACGTCGTCTGAAAATTGTTGCAACAACGGACCGACCACTTCCACATAGGTACTGGCCCGGGTGCCGTCGACTTCTTCGGTCAGGAAAACTTCGACATAGCGGCCATAGGTCGGGTAGTCGCCGCTGCCCATGACACCAAGTGCGTTACAGTTCAACACGGCGATTTTCAACACCCGGCGCTTTAGGTCGGCAGAGGCCGCGGATACCGGCACACCGGTTGCCGGAATGGCGGCGCCGGGCGGTGTCACCGTGCTATAGCCCGATGGTATCGTGATGTCTGTTGTCGGATAGACGGTGTTATTGTCGTTGCGATAGAAAGTCTCGCCCAATTCATAAAGATAGACCTGATAGCGGGTATAATTGGCCAAATCCGTCGGCTGGGCGTCGCTGGGATGGTTGGTCGTCCAATAGGCTTCCGGATCCCAATCGCCATTTCCTAGAATGGTGGAACCGGACATGTCGGAATCACGACCATAGCTCATGATATTTTGCGCCGGATTCTTGGGGCTTTTGTTGCCGGCGTCCAGGCGGGCATTAATGCCGTTTCGGGCTTGCTGGACCTGTACGCCAGGCGAAGTTGTCACGATCGAGGTATAGCAAAGGCCTGGATCATTGGCTAAGGCGTCGCCGACACTTGCCGCGCCGCAGTTGCCCACCGATGGACACAAAAGGCCGAAGTTACCTGGCGCAAGGGAGCCGCCGCCGGGCCCGGCTTTTGCCAATAACTGCCGACCGGCATTGGCCTCGTCCAACAGGTCATCCCCCGATCCGCCGGATTCTGCCGGATTGCAGGCCATGTACGGCGGCGCGGCGCAGACAATTGGCACAATACCTGCCCGCGCGGTCGCCTCCAGCGTAAATTGATCAGCCACCGAGCCTGAGGATACCGCCTGTAAGGCTGGAGCGAGGAAAATCGAAATTGTCCGTGGAACAAGGGTCACGTCCACATAAACCGCATCATTATCTGCGGTCGTCGTCACGTCCGAGGGATCTACATCGTTATAAAATGTGATGCTTTGGATGGTGAAGGCACCCACAGTATCCGACAATGAGGTGGCGTTCGAGATGGCATTTGTGGCTGCTTCCGTACCGCGGCTGATCGCGCCTGTTTGGCCGTCAAGCTGTGCCGCGGCAGACAGGGCGGCGGCGTCAGCGGCATTCTGCATCTGTGAACGCAGCACCACGACCCGGCCAATATCCAGGGCCAGAACCCCACCTGAAAGAGCCAGTACACCGGCGAAAGCCACATAGATCGTGGTAGCGCCGCGCCGGTCCCGTAATAGAGACAGCAAGCCGATCCAAAACCTGGCTAAAATTCCGTGCCCTAAATTTTTATGCCAACTAGTCATTGCGGTCCCTTTTGCGCTTATTGGTAAATGAAAGGATAACAGCGAATGTAATACCGTGAATGTAAGATTTGAATTCATTTCAGAAACACAAGTGATTGACATCACATCGCGATATACTTAGTGCTTTAGACGCCGGAATTGACTGAAACAAAAGGCAAAACTTGGACTGGTATAGACGATTGAATTACCGTCATGGTATGATAATCACATGAATCTCTCCTACCGCCGCTGCGCGAGAGAACAAAAGTGACCACACCCATTGATGCCGCATCCGCAAAGCTGGAACCCGCAAATGCCACAAATACGGCTAATGTAGTTTCCGGGCTTGCTATAGACGCATTGGCACCGCAAACGAGCCATCGGCTCATGCTGCGCCTGTTGCGGGATTATATCAGGCCCCATGCGGGGCGTCTATTATGGGCCGCCTTGTTTATGGCGATTGTGGCCGGCACCACAGGCTTGAATGCCTGGTTGCTGGAACCTGCGATCGATAAGGTCTTCGTGAAACAGGTGCCGGGCATGTTGTTGTGGGTGCCCATCGTTCTGGTTATCGTTGCCTGTCTGCGCGGTGGTGCGACCTATGTGCAAAGCATTTTGATGCACGGCGTCGGCCAGCGCATTATTGCCGAGACCCAGGTTAAGATGTACCGGCACCTCATCGGGGCCGATCTGGCTTATTTGCAATCCATCCATTCCGGGCAATTGCTGTCTTCATTTCTTTATGACGCCAATTTGTTGCGGGATGCAGTGGGCCGCGCCGTTACCGGCATCGCCAAGGACGCCTTGACCGCCCTGGCCCTGGGCGTGGTGATGTTCGTGCAGGACTGGCAACTGGCCCTGATCGTGGTCTTTATTTTTCCCCTGGTCGGCGTGGCGATCCGTAAACTGGGCAAGCGTATGCGCAAAGCTTCCACCGCCACGCAGGAGGAAACGGGAAAGCTGGCCACTCAACTTAGCGAAACCATCGACGGCGTGCGCCTGGTCAAAGCCTATGGCATGGAAGAGGGCGAGACGGAACGCATCCGCGCCCGCATCGAACGACGCCTGAAGGAGATCATGCGCGGCATCCGCACGCGATCCGCCGCCACACCGTTGACCGAGGCCCTGGGCGGTGTCGCCGTGGCCCTGGCCATTTTCTATGGCGGCTGGCGGGCCCAGCAGGGGGCGCTGTCATTGGGCGAATTCATGTCCTTCCTGGCGGCTTTGTTGATGGCTTACCAACCCTTGAAAGGCCTCGCCAGTTTGAACACCGCCCTGCAGGAAGGCCTGGCGGCGGCGCAACGGATCTTCGCTATTCTGGATGTGGCACCTGCCATTGTTGAAAAGCCGAATGCCGCCGCCTTGACTGTGACCCAGGGCGCGATCCGCTTTTGTGAGGTAAATTTTTCCTACGATGATCAGGTGACGGCCCTGCACAACATCAATATTGAAGTCCCGGCAGGAAGCACCGTTGCCTTGGTCGGCCCGTCCGGTTCCGGCAAGACCACATTGATGAACCTGTTGCCGCGCTTTTTCGATCCCGACAAGGGCAGGGTGGAGATCGATGGCCAGAATATCCGGGATGTCACCATTGCCTCCCTGCGGGACGCCACAGCCCTGGTCAGCCAGGATATCACCTTGTTCGATGATACGGTGGCGGCCAATATCGCCTATGGCCGGCCCGGTGCCACAACGGCACAAATTGAGGCTGCGGCACGCACTGCGGCGGCGGATGAATTCATCGCCGCCCTGCCCCAGGGGTACGACACCAAGGTGGGTGAAAATGGCGTTCGCCTCTCAGGCGGCCAGCGACAACGCATCGCCATTGCCCGGGCCATGTTGAAAGACGCGCCCATATTGCTTTTGGATGAAGCCACCTCGGCCCTGGATACGGAGGCTGAACGTGTGGTGCAGACGGCCCTGGATGCCCTAAAGGCCGGTCGCACAACTTTGGTTATCGCCCATCGTTTGTCGACAATTATGGCGGCGGATCGCATTTGTGTGCTGGATGGCGGTCGGGTCGTGGAAAGCGGCGATCATGACACTTTGATGCAACGCAAAGGCAGCTACGCCCGGCTGTATAACTTGCAGTTTGCCAATGGCGATCCCGCTGCCAAACCCGAAGTCGAAACGACCGCACAGCTGGGGAGCTGATATCGGTGGGCCTGGGCAAACGTTTCTTCAATACCGCTTTCGCCCAGTCAATGATTGGTGTTTTGATGGCGCAGTATGTGCGCCTCGTCACCGTCACCACAAGATGGCAGGTCGTGGACGGCCATGTTCTGCCGGATTTGCTGGCCCAGGGACATGCTGTCATCGCAATAACGTGGCATGGCCGTCTGATGATGATACCAAAGGCCTGGCCCGGCCCCAGCCCCCTGCATTTACTGATTTCCCGTCACGGGGATGGTGAGATGGTGGCCCGGATTATGGCGCGTTTTGGCATGCGCATGGTGCGCGGTTCCACCCAACGTCAGGACCGGGACCGGGATAAAGGTGGCGCGGTGGCCTTGCGCCAGATGCTGACTTTATTGAAGGCGGGGCATTCCGTTGGCGTGACGCCGGATGGTCCCCGTGGCCCGGCCCGGTATTTGAGCAGCGGTGTCATCACCTTGGCCCGGCTGTCCGGCGCGCCGGTGGTGCCGGTCATCATCAGCACCCGATGGCATCATAGTTTTTCCAGCTGGGACCGGTTTCGATTGGCCCTGCCGTGTTCCAGGGGCGCGATAATCTATGGCGCGCCCGTTATCCTGGATCGCAAAATGAATCCGGCCCAGGAAGAAGCTGCCCGGCGGTCGCTTGAAGCCGCACTTGATGCCGCAATGGAACGGGCAGACCGTCTTCTTGGTGACTTTGCCGGTGCCCCTGACAGCAAGCGTGGAACAGCGTTATGACATACGGAATGTATGCCGCTATGACGCGCCTGTTGGCACCGTTGATCGACTGGTATTTGCGCCGGCGTCTGCGGCAGGGCAAGGAAGATCCGGTGCGCTTTCGGGAACGATTGGGGGAACCGGGCAAATCCCGCCCGCCTGGTCCCCTGATCTGGGTGCACGGGGCCTCGGTGGGGGAGGTTATCTCGGTGTTGCCGTTGATAGAGCGGCTGTTGCAACAAGACGAAAACCTGCATGTGTTGTTGACGTCGGGTACCGTAACCTCGGCCCGGATCATGGCGGACCGCCTACCCGCCCGCGCCGTGCATCAATACGTCCCCGTGGATCAACCCGCCAGCGTTGGCCGGTTTCTCGATCACTGGCAGCCTGATCTGGCGCTTTGGGTGGAATCCGAATTGTGGCCGAATTTGATCCATCAAACCAGGGAACGGGGCGTGGCCATGGCATTAATCAATGCGCGCATGTCGGAAAGTTCATTTCGCCGCTGGCGTCGGCTGCCGTTTTTGGCCAGGCCGTTGTTGCAGTCGTTCCAATTCTGTATGGCGCAAAGCGCCCCTGATGCCGGGCGGCTGGCGACTTTGGGGGCTCATAACGTGAGTTTCCTGGGCAATCTGAAGGCCGCCTCGCCGCCTCTGTCTGCCGATCCCCGTGAGCTGCATGCTGTGAAGGTTATGTTTGGTCGGCGACCGCGATGGCTGGCCGCCTCCACCCATCCAGGCGAAGAAGTCATGATCGCCAAAGTTCACCGCCAATTGGTTATGCGGTTTCCAAATTTGCTGACGATCATTGTGCCCCGCCATGCCAATCGGGGCGACGATATTGCCGTGGACCTGGCGAACATGGGCCTGTCAACTGCCAGGCGCAGTTTGGGGCAGGCGGTCGGTGATGACACGGCAATCTATCTGGGCGACAGCATGGGGGAGATGGGGCTTTATTATCGCCTGGCAAATATCGTTCTCATGGGCGGCTCCTTGGTTGAACATGGTGGCCAAAACCCCCTGGAGGCGGCCCGCCTGGACGCCGCCCTGTTGTTCGGGCGGCATATGTTCAACTTCACGGATCAGGCCACAGCCATGATCAACAGTGGCGGCGCGCGGGAAATTGCAAACCAGGATGATCTGGTTGATCAGGTGGCGCTGTTGCTAAGCGATGGGGTCGAGGTTGATCGTCGGGCCAAGGCTGCGGCGACTGCAGCTGATGATGGCGATGATGTGTTAGCGGCAATATTGCAGCAGCTGGCACCCCTGCTGCCCAGTCAATCCCCAGAACAACGGCAACACCAGCGTTTGGATATCGACCGTGCAGGCGCCTGAATTTTGGCGTCGGAACGGTATTCTGGCCTGGTGCCTGCAACCCCTCGCCTGGCTGTATGACGCCCTCGGACGTTTGCGCTGGGCGATATCCACGCCCCGGCAAGTAGACGTGCCGGTGATCTGTATTGGTAATCTTGTGGCAGGCGGTGCGGGCAAAACACCGACCGCGCTGGCGGTTGGCCGGGCCCTGGCCCGCCGGGGCATTGCGGCGCATTTTTTAAGCCGGGGCCACGGCGGCCGCCTGACCGGACCGCTTCAGGTAGATCCAAATCGTCACGATGCCAATGATGTGGGTGATGAACCGTTGTTACTGGCGGCGGCAGGACCGGCCTGGATTTCCCGTGATCGCGCGAAAGGTGCCAGGGCCGCTATCGCTGCCGGGGCCCAGGCCATCATTATGGATGATGGTTTTCAAAATCCTGGTCTGGCCAAGGATTTGTCATTGCTGGTCATTGATGCGGCCTATGGCCTGGGCAATGGCCGGGTGCATCCTGCGGGACCCTTGCGGGAGTCTATTGCTGTCGGCCTGGCGCGGGCCCAGGGCATAGTTTTGTTGCAGACCGGGGAGACGCCGGCATTTCTGCCTGATTTCCGGCTGCCGATTTTGACCGCACGCCTGATCCCCGATGCTACGGCCCTGATCCTTCGCGGGCAAAAGGTTCTGGCCTTT